>Ga0247778_1000046_pt1 | contig 205505 bp, 198 predicted proteins | sample UWRJL049202B5_FD_179939 | JGI IMG/M metagenome (GOLD analysis project Ga0247778, IMG submission 179939) | Plant litter microbial communities from Arlington Agricultural Research Station in Wisconsin, United States - UWRJ-L049-202B-5 | ecosystem: Environmental > Terrestrial > Plant litter >... | reverse complement strand
CCAGCTTTCTTCAACTCAGCTTTCGGCGCCTTCCAAGGCTCATAAATCCACTTCTCCCCCAACCCCTTCAACTCCGGCACATACCTCCTCACAAAACTACCCTCCTTATCCCACCCCCTCCCAAAAGCCACAGGACTATAAACGCGATAATACTGTGCGAAAAACGCCGTGCAGCTTAGCCACTGCCAGTTCCCGATATTACACGCTTCTTCGTGGTCAATTAGCAGTTCTTCGAAGACTTCGGCGCCGCGTTCCCAGCTGATGTAGCAGCCCCCGCGGGTTAGGAAACAGGCGACGGCGTGTCGGCCCAGGTGGTGGATCCAGCCTTCGCTGCGCAGTTGGCGCATTAGGGCGTCGATGAAGGGGAAGCCTGTTGTGCCGGTTTTCCAGCGGTTGAACCAGGCTGCTGCTTGCGGGTCGTCGGTTTCGTGGGGTTTGGTAGAGGAGTGAGAAGTGGTGGGCAGGTGCCAGGGGATGAAGCGGCAGGTTGGGTTGTTGCGGGTTGTGGAGAAGGCGTGGCCTAGTGCTGCGTGTGCGCCGAAATACATATCTCTGAACAATAGTTGACCTACAAGGGAGGTTGGTGGTTGGGAGGCTTTGCCTTTGTATTTTTCTATGACTTCTTGTACGTCCCAGTAGAATTTGCGGACTGATAGAGAGCCGAAATGCAGGTGGGGAGAAAGTAACGTGGTCGATTGGGGTGAGAAATCTGTGGGTGCTGTTTTCGGCTTTTCGAAGGTTGCGGTGTAGGCTTTGTTGGACATTAACTTCGACAGAGATGAGAGAGCCAGTGTCTCGCCGCCGCGGTGCGGAGTGGTTGCTGCTGGGAAGCCAAGTTCGGCGAGGGTTGGAACAGCGAAGTCGTTGTTCGGTCCAGCAATACTTGCGTATGATTTATCTTTCTCGTTTCTGTGGTTTTCATTGAGATCTGGATTTTGTTCCGGTAACTGCTGCTCAAAGTCCAGGGTAGTTTCTCCCGGATCTGGGATAGATGTTGGAGCAGGTATGGGTTTTGGCACTGGTCCGATTTTTGGACCAGCTGTTTGAACTTGGCTTATAGTCATTGTTGGTTTACCGCCGTTCTTTTTGACTAGCTCATCGCTGTCCCATAATGTCCGCCCCGAGCGGATGATAACTTCTACACCGGCTTCTTTAGCAGCTTCTACCACCACAGCATCTCGATCCCGCGCGTAAGGATCGGTGTCTTTTTCAAAGACTAGATGTGTTATTTTCCAGGCTTTGAAGAGTTTCGGGAATAATGTCTGCGGTGCTTCTCTCATGAGAAACAATTTTGACTTGCGGTTGAGCTTTGTTATTGACTGTGAGAGGTCGTTTTGGCAGTCGGTGCTGAAATTGTCAGCATATGTTGGGGGGATTGAGTAATCGAGACTTACAGGAATTGCCATCTGTTTACTCCAACTCTTGCTCTGTATACATAGTGAGGGTCCCAGGTCCATACAGGCCAGAAAGCCTCGGAATTTAGGTCCAAAGCTGCTTTCAAGGCCGGCGAGTCGTGAAGACGTAAGTCTGTTCGAAACCAGTAAATTACTCTTGGTTTAACCATCTTTTCATTCATCAATGAATTCGCGTTTTCAATTCGACGTATCTTTTCCCTGTTTTCAATCTGAGGTCGACCCCAGGTGTTGTTGATATTGATTGAAGTCCATGACGACACCACACTAAAAGCTATAGCGCGAGATTGGCGAGTCTTCCCCTTGCGTCGATCAGGTACCCGAGCTTAAAACAACAGCTTCGCGCGGTGAATGTGGACCTTCATGCAGTATTGTTACTCATCTTGCTGCAGGGGCCAATCCAAATTTGCCATTAATTCCTCCTGAGAGAGCAATAGATTTATACTCGCTCGATCTTTGTCAACCTCTTCCCACAAAAGTATTCCACATTGTTCCCAATCTAGAGGCCATAAGAATGATTGCAAAATTTCCCTGAGGTTTTCCCAAGAGTCGATTTGGAGGCTGTCGCTGAAGTATGACAAGTGTGTTACGAACCAGGCGCGTTCAGATTTATTTTCTGCTGCTGCTCCTCCAACGTATAGGATCCATAGCACAATTCTTGCTATCTTGATGTCGATGTCGAATGGAGAGATAGTATCGAGGACCGCATTCATCGAGCTTTGGAGTCGAAAGACAAATCTGTCCATGATACGAGCATTGAAGCTGACGCCTCGGAGGTGGTTGTCGAGAAATATAATGGTTGCGATGCAAGTCGAAGAAACGAGTTCATTGGAGTTCGGGTTCTTCGCCAGTGTAACGAGTTTGAGTTCCGTGAGAAGAAGTCTATCGCTATCTTGAATGGCATTATTTTGGGAACTCTTTGGCTCCTGTCTGTCAAGCTCTGCAAGGTCGCGCAGATCGAGAAAGATATCCATAAAAGCCTTGTTGATCAGCTGGAGATCTAGTATGAGCGTACTGGTTTGTTTGCGTGTTGTAGTGAGGTCTTGCTGTTGCTCCTCTGTGGGCGTTGTAAGCGGCGAAGGTGGTAGGAGATTGACATATTCCGAGAGAGCGAATACTGGAGAACATCCCAGAGCGTTAGCGCAATTCAAGTCGGCCCTATTGTACGATCGTAAGTTAGCTATCGCCGCGATTACGGAGTGTAAACGTCTACCATAGAACTAAACGTCTTATAAAGGGGTTCATTCCATGGACTTGAAGTCCGCCTCGCAACTTCACCAGCTCTTTCAACCCCGCAATGTGGGTTTGGAATGCCGACGTCTCCCCACTCGTAGCCTATATGTATGGGTCAGTGGGCCATGCAAGGTATTCATCTATTTAAGAACCATGTACCTCATAACTTGACAGACTTGCAACTGTGCCGATCGAGCCATCTGTTAGGGCATTGTCAATATTTTCGAGTCTCTGATTCATGATAGTGACTGCCTCCATTCGAAGGCGCAGAGCTTCAACTGGGTCATTTTCATGTCGAGTCAGCCCGTAGTTGCCCGCGTAATGTGAGAGGGCAATGTGGAACATTGCTCCATCCTGCGTGGCAAGGTGAAGCCATTCGGTGCGCAGTCGACCCATTATACGCGATGACAGAACTCCTCGATGGGCTGGTCACACACATAGTTGATTAGTAGGTGCTGTTCCCCGGGTATGCTGATCATAATCAAAATAAGAAGGTCCTTCGTGCCCGCAGCCACGTATATGGCGCAAGGAATTTGACTGCAGTTGCCCGATGAAGCAATAATTGCGGACTGCAAAGGGGTCACACACACTTACCATGGTATAACAAGATCTCAGTCCGAGGTGAGGTGAGTGTGGGCAGAATATTGAACGGATCTAGTGTCCCAGACCCAGCAATGGTAGGCAGAGGAGGGGCCTTGCTAAATTGATGTGGGTGATCGGACGTTGGTGACACGGACATTTCATCACTAATCGCACTTTTCTCATTTTCGATCAATACAACATTGACTGGGCCTCGAGAGTTGATCAAAGAAGAGCCTGCGCGCAGGGAGGAAGCCTGTCTGTGAACTATGACTTGGGGTGGTGGCCCTTTGAGCGGACAGCCTGCATCTGGTAGTTTATGATTGTTTGCCGGCAAATTCGTACCTTTCCTTCGCCTCTTTTTCACCTCTTCAAGACCCTGGGGTCCCAGTTTAAATCGAAACTTCTGCTGTGAGGTATCCTGATTCTCAGAGGGTTTGGACGGAGCGGCTGTTAGTTCAGGAAGAGAATCTCGATGAGTTCTTTGCTTTCGTTTCATGTAGCTGTCCCTCATGACGTGAGCTCTAACAATGGACCGAGAATCTTTGCCACAGCCGCCCGACGGCTCTGCCATCTCAACAAACCGAAACTCATACGCCGCTTTGGCCGCATGCTTGCCGCTGTCGGACCCTGCAGGTGCTGGTTTCGGCGCTGGTGCTGGAAATAGACTGTTAGTAGCCACTCAAGGGGATCGACAATGCGGGCAGATTTAAGCTTACTTTCAGACATTCTCATCAAATTGCCCTTTTAGGTGACTCTTCAGTATCGAGTGATGAGCAAAAACGAAACTCCCGTTCAAAAATGATGGTGCGGGGTGTGCAGTAATCCCACCCGGCACCCGCTGGGATCCCAGTGCTTCGAATCTTAAACTGGGGAAATTGCAGTGGCAATACTACATGCGAAGAGATCGAGCTTGGAAAGCAGTTTGCCATGCAAATGCCCTTTTCCCCTTATTCATGGAAGCCTTTAAATCATCGAGACAGTCTCGAGCTTTCGATGCTGGCTTGAGGTGATTTCAGTTCCCTAATTTTTGATTGTAATGGGCACAAATCTCAAACTTGAAAATCAGCGGTCAAAATGTGTCATCAGAACTTCAAAATAATGTTTATACGGAGAGTGGGATTGCGGCATTGTCGATGCTCAAGGTACCATCGTTACAATCGTGTGTAACACAGCGATCTTGGCGTTGCCCCGCTCTTGGCATGGTATCAAAATTACCGCATCTGGAAAATGAAGATATGCAGCTCAGGCTACCTCGCTTCAAACACCCCGGTTGGGGTCGATAAAATGAAGTTTGTGGCATTGAGGACGCGTGGAGAGTAATCATCGCGGCAAGTCATGTAGCTTTACCCTGAAGCGATTGTTTAGTCAGCCACGTACAACAGGGGTTGACAGAACTCCGTGCGCACCCTTGTAAATTTAGCGAAAACACACCAAAATACCCCAACTTCAAGACTTTATAGCACAATAAATTTATATTATAACCCTATCTAATAATGAAAATGTATATTCTTTGAGTTATAGACAAAAACTTTTCCATACAAATTTTTTTTATAATACTTGAACTACGAAAGTTATTATATAATATATAATTTACTAGGCGAATTTTGGTGGGAAAATGTAACTTATATTATTATAAACTCCACAAAATAATTGAGCAAAGATTAATTAATGGAAAAACATCTATAGGTAGAGACAGTGAACTTTTATTATTATTGTACAATACATTTATTAACACGTTGTTGTTCTTTTATTTGCTGAAGGTGGCTATTTTTGGTGTGTTTTACTACATTTACGTAGGGTGCGCACGGAGTTCTGTCAACCCCTGTTGCGTACTTTCTCAATCGCAACATCATCGCTGCTGCCTCTTCAAATACGGGAAGACGATTTTAAAGGAGGTCTTTTAACACTCTCAACATACTACGGAACCTCAATTTTGGGCTACCGAGAGCAGACTTCAGTCCTCGTCATTTCAGCTCATTGTGACCGTGCTGGCACGAAGAATAGGGGTCGGCGATGATTGACACTGGTTTGATTGTTTTGATTTGAGAGAATGATTGTTCTTAAATCAATAGATACTGCTGATCTTCAACCAAAAACAAAGTCAAGTAGAGACAGTATCGCGCGCAGCATCTCCAAAATTTACCCCCGTGAACCGGCTATCGAACCCAAAAATCAGTGGCAAGCAACCTTCTTTCCGCCTTCCTCATACTCATCATGCAACTTCCAATGAGTGCCGGTGTCCTGTCTTCCAAGCGGCGTGAGATCCAATAATTTGTTTGTACCGAGAATGACATCCAACCCTCTCGAATACGTAGAATACGTGTGAAAAAGATCATCACCCTCTTTCAAGAACACGCTCAATCCCGGACGCTCACCCTTGACCGGGGGATCTGTCGCCTGATAGTTGTACACGGCAGGAGCGACCGTATCGTCCAGACTCACATTGAAGTCGTAGTTGAAGTCACTGCCGAAGGAGGAAAACCAAGGATAGTTCCAGCCCATACGCTTCTTAAACTTCTCAATCTTGTCGAGTGGAGCGCGGGAGACGAGTACCAAGGTGGTGTTGCGAGAGTTCAAGTGACTGAGGTTGGAAGGGAGATTGTCTGCCAAGAAGCTGCATCCTGGGCAACCAGCTTCGTCGTCGGGTCCGAGCATGAAATGGTAGACAATGAGCTGCTTGCGACTGTCGAAGAGCTCCGAAAGAGTTGCCTTGCCATTGACTCCTTCGAACGTATATTCCTTCTCAATCTTAACCATGGGCAGTTCCTTCTGGAGCTCGGTGTAAAGCTCGTCGGCGGCTCGAACAGCTTCTTTCTCCTTGACGAGAAGAGCTTGGCGGGCGGTGAGCCATTCGTCTCTTGAGACAACCTTTGAAGGAAGAAAAGTTTAGTCTCAACCTCCAAAATTTGCAGGCAATGGGTTGCGCTTGCTCACCTTTCCCGGCATGTTGATTGATTTTGTGTCTGACGTTGTTTGATGAGCCTGTCAATATTCTCGTAATTGGAGCTCCAATGAACAAGAATTGGATCACTGCTTGGTTTCTATGCTGGGAGGGTTGACAAATGACCTATTTATGCCCCCGGAGCCATTTACTCGAATTCAATCATTCCACGAGATGTGGGTGAATTTCCCTCCGTCTGACGCGAAGCATAAAAAGCAAACGCGTTCACTGCAGCTGTCATTGGATTCCGCGATCGAATTTGTCACGAATGCACGTGCATGATGAGGGGAAGTTGGAACTGATTACTATACAGCTGCAGCTTTCCTTTTCACTGAGGCAATCATTGGACAACCCCAAGCCACACGCGATGCTGCCTGAATTTCTGCGTTTTTCAACCTTGATCATTGTAGATCGTGGGCTTTTGGGTTGAGTCATTCGAGCACATATTTACGGCCGCACACAAACGACCCTGGCTCTCAGGTTCGAATCAAAGAGGCAGTCTTGTGCTATTGGAACCCGTTCATCGGCATCTAACGGTTTCATCGCTGCTCAGAATAAGGCCTCCTCGCTTTGTGATTGCAGTCACGAGACTGCCCATTGTGAAGAAGCTTTTTATTCCAATTTCCACCTTGTACTTAGCATGACTTTTTACCTGTGCTTCAGCTCAATTGGGGCGGTCGTTTTTTTGACATTCGTTTTACATCATCCAATTGGATCTTTCAGGAATGACTGGAAAGTCAAGGTACACGAAGGAGGTTCAAACATGTCCAGTCACATCTGTAGTCCACATGATGAGAGTTCTAAAATGAATCATTAAAATCTCAAACTCAATCGATATATATATGCCTCCTTCACCCTGCAATTATTCTTGTCTTTTAAGTTGTGCATACTGTACCAGACATCACAGACACGGAAAATATCAATTGGCGAAGTATTGTGATGAAAATCTCGGGTATCGGAGAAGCTGACGGAGATCCTGTCCAGGATCGAATCTCCGTTGATCACCGCACAGTCACAGCAGTCAGAGTCACATGCAAGGCAAGGGCTCTCGATGAAGGTGTTCTAAACCACTGGTTTATTTCGCTCATACTTACAGACAATAAGTCGCACAAAATGGACATGGTACAATACTTAACCTCTTCTAGTGCAAAATTGGAGTGGACTCTAAACCAAGACTTTCGAGGCAACGCGCCATTGAGTGATATCTATTTTGATTATGAATGCATCTCAAATAGTGGGGTACATAGCGTTGCAGCTCTGTATGATTTTATTTGTAGCAAAGGCCGACACCATTACAGTTATGCCAGCCCCATAGCTGGGTGTCGCTACTGGGTGTGAGTTGTGTTGTTTTGGGACACTTAGATCTCAATCAAAGCTATTTTGCTGACACACTGTTCTAGATATACCATCATAAAGGACCTTGACGAGAGTTGCTGGCTTGAAGCTCGAGATGGCCGCCCCGCATCGGAAGATCTGTTGCGGAGGATCAATAAGAAATATAGGGCAGATGGTTCTGTTTCCAGAGACGATATCATGAAAGAAGGGAGTTTCTCGAGAAATGGAGGATACTAGGCCCAATTTACTTGTCACTATCACCTGAAGCAAAATCTGTAGGTACAATTGCATTTCCCTTGCATCCCTCCTCATCTTTCATGACGATTAATGCAGGGTAGGGTTTTGATCTCAAGTTCACTATTATTATGCCTCAAGTACAAGCCTATAATATTTAGAAACCGTAATCGCGAATCATGATCCCTTCCAATTCCTCCATGTCGTCGATCAAGATCAACGGCCACAGAGGGAACGCATATTCTTGGGAGTCACAGAGTCTAGTTGCTTAAGATGACGTGGGTTTCCTTTTTCGAAATGAGTATTTGCTACTAGCATGTGCCATACTTGGACAATCCCGCTTGAAATGATTGATATGAATACAAACACTCTCCGTAAGTCATCCATTATCAGTCACAGCGGTACTTACAGGCAACTTTTTAGTCCGCAGGATGCTACAGAGCTGCTTATATATGATGAGTATTGACCCCAATGAGTCGGCATCCGCACTTACTCGCAAGCTACCTTTAGCAACCCCCAGATACATTTCATAATGAGTGTATCCCCCGCCTCTCCACGGACCGACCAACGAGTAATCACAAGGGTGAGAGTCATATGTCACGGCATGACTTCCTTTGGTCTTGAAAATATCAATCACTGGTACATCTGCTTCCTTCTGTCTGACGGCACAGCCTCTACAATGGATATGAGCACAAACTCCGGTACTCTTGAAGCAGACCTCGAATCGGAAGATGATTGCCTCGCGTCACCCGATGCTCTGCGTGTATTCGATTACCCTTGCGTTCCAAATCACACAATCGGGGCCCTCCATAAACTTATCCTCGATAACGGACGACAAAACTACAGATATGCAAACTCTAAATCTGGTTGTCGTTTCTGGGTGTAGGTTGCCCCTTTTCGGATTTAAGCTACAACATCTAAGCTTACAATTTTCAGGTATACGATCCTCAAAGATCTTGACAACGAGGGTTGGCTGCAGCCTGTAGATGGACTAAGTACTGCAGCCCATCTAGAACCAAGAATTATGTGCTTGTATGAGGATGGTAAGCCTGACAGGCCGCAACCTATGATTGAGGGTCAATTCACGCATGTGACGTAGCTTAAGTACTTCCGAAGGACTTTCACTGTTCTCAACGTTAGGTTGGAAATTGTTCACGCCGGTAATGTATATCAGTCAAGCCGAGATGGCCCCTCATCCAAAATTGCTCCATCTCATCTTCAACTTCGGCATTGCTGAAGAACCTCCAACCCCACCCAGAATTTAACTTTTGGTACCATGGGCCGTTGACGTTCATTCACCTGACAACGTTGCATCATATCCACACCGAAGCATTTCTCGTACAACTTGTTCGTTTGGTGGTTCCACTTCCCCTTTAAAATTAGGTCAGTAACCTAGTAGGCCTATTGAATGGCCAAGAGCATCTCACCTTCATTTTCACCAATCGTCCAAAGTCCTCAATGAAAGCATTGGCTTCCGCCCATGATCTCGCACAATTCTCACCTCGTTCTTGCTCGCCCAAAGGCCGCCAGATAGTAACGCCTTGAGGTAAAGTGGCCACGAAAAAGGTGCGAGAGAAGGACGTCCAATCATCTGACTTCCCCTTGGCAGCTTGATTCAAGAAGTGCACATCAACAAGAGACACGCAAATGAGGGTTATCAACTTCTGGTTTCCTCTCGCAAGTGATCTAGCTCTCTGATAAGCATCCTTCAGCGAAGAACTTGGCGTGTTTTGGATCATTCTCAGCGCCAAGGAGCTCCCTGCTTGAAGTTTGGCTTTCCGAAGGGCTGCGCCTCTCTTGATACTCAGGCGCTAAAGTTGGAGCAAGACCCAGGCGAGTGCAAGTACGCAACCATTCCACACAACTACGACCGCAAAGACAATGGTAGCAAAGAGTACGACGAATGAAGTAGACAGCAGTCGGAGGATGTTGCCGAAAAGGTAAGATCTAGTTTGTCCGTTAACCCTCAAGATACTAGTGACCATTGACTTCAGAGGTGAAGGACTGGCATTGGAGATGGTATCCAGTAGACTCCTGATCCGATCTGATGGCGGAGTCGGGCCGAGATTGTCTGCCACGGAAGGCGCGAGTACCTCTTCGTGTTGAGCCGCCGTACACTTTTCCTGGTCCAGTATTGTATTTTCACTTGAGATTTTGGTGATATTGGTTGTTTGCAAAGCATTCGGGTCTTAGGGTGCCACTTTGTCCTGAGAGATATCGATTTCCACAATTCCTGATGTTTTCATCGAAGGTGTATTTCCGTTTGAGGTCGCCATGATCTGTGAAACTTTAGGTACCAGTCTGGCCCTCGATAATTTTCACCTCCCTTGGTAAAACTCACAGAAGCAATGGAGGAGGTACAAGTTTGAATCAAGGCTCACTTCGTGGAAAACTTGGAAAAGGATCTTTACAGAAGTTGAAGTGTTCCGTTTGGTGCTTGCGGCCACCCGTGATGGAGGTCATGGCCCAACGATATATGTGGACCACATCAGGCCATATGAGCTTCGCAATGTGAATGCAATGTCGGCAGCAACTTCCTGTCGCTAATACATGCCAACTCCCTGGGCGTTTCTATCCAGCAAGCTGCCGAATACTTCTATGGGCGGCGGTTTCCACGTCGTCCTCAGAGTTGAAGACTGGCAGGTGCGACACCTGTCCCTTCTGAAGCCTCATTTGCGATTTTCAAGCCTGGCCGAAAAGAGTCTTGAATGAAATTATGCAGAATTGAGATAACTGGGACAAAACTACAGCCACCTTGAGCTCTTGGTGCCCGACAGATGGGACGACCTTTGAATGTTGGAATGCCCACAGCATTCAAAGGGGCATCGCTAAATTATAGGGGTTAATCGCTAAAATTTAGCGACTGTCTCCACTAAAACCCCTGAGCCTTCCATTCATGGTTTAGGCCGTGATGACAAGCAACGAATGTATACTACGTTTAAGTGTTCATACCTCTTCACGTCACATGACCTCGATGAAATATCAGGCAATCATATGTGTGTCTAGAACTCTAAAACTTAATTGATGTACCCTAAATTTTGGTTTGAGAAGTGAAGTCGAACAAAGGAGTGTGAGCAACCATTCCATTCCACTCATCGTTAATCATACTTTCCCAATCCATATCCCTCTTCACCAAGGATACCTACTTGTATGTCGCTTTGACAATACTCACGCCCAAAAGTGGTGACCATGCTTCGCCTTGGCCTCCTTTCCAGGATGCCATGGCGGGTAGCCATATCCTTGGGATGGGTAAGCCGAGGAGGTGGGAGCTGGGCTGCCAGTGACGCCATCAGCGGTGGATGTGCCAGTCAGAGATGAAGTTGGAGAGCCGTAGCCACCAGGCAGGTATGGCGTCGTTGTCGATTCAGGTGCAGTCACCGAGGAGCTCGTAATGTAGGAGCGTGTAGGAGCTAGGGTACTGCTGGTTTCTCCGCTGTTTGCGCTTGTGCTTTGCGCTGGAGGTAACGATGAAGGGTAGATATGGGTGGTTGACTCGCCGCCGGAGCTGGTTTCCGTGCCCGTTGGGGTTGAAGATGGAGGGCTGTAGGTACTTGAAGTGCTGCTGACCTCGCCGCTAGTGAACCCAGTGCTTAATGTGGAACTGGCCGAAGAGCTCTCCGTGCTCGATGACGGCAAAGAGCCTCCAGATGTAGTGCTTTGGGATCCACAACTTGTGGTCACTGGGGTTTGAGTTTCGGTGATGCTGACTCCAGTAACTCCTGAGGTGACCGCTGAGCTTGAAGTCGAGCCTACCGATGTGGAAGTGACTGTCTCGTTGCTGCCAGACTCTGAAGATGTTGGTTGAGATGTTGATGTCTCGCTGGAAGTTCCGTATGCACTGGAGGAGATTGACAGTGTTCCAGTGGCAGAGGATGATGGTGGGGTGCTGAACTGCCCGCTATTGTCTGAAGTCGAGGACGTTGGGCTCGACTGTGGGTAGACTGGAGAAGAGACACTGCTAGCAGTTCCGCTATTTCCCGAGGTCGATGATACTGAGCTGCTAGATGGTAGGTAGGCTGAAGTTGAGACACCACTAGTTAGAGCAGAGGAAGTCTCAGAGACCGAAGTAGGAGGACCAATGACAACCGAGGAAGTCTGCTTCGAAGTCTGAGTGATGGTAGTATCCTGACCCGACGATGTCTCGACTGGAGTAGTTGAGCTCGTGTAAACAGATGAGGTTGCCGGAGTTGTAACAATGCCTCCCGTATTAGAGGCAGACGACACCCCACAGGCGGTCTCAAAGATGGTGACTGTGCTGAAGGAAACAGAGGTGACCGTGGAGGTGCAGAGATATCCATATTGAGGAATGGCTGAGACGAAGTTCGCGCTGCGGGAGGAAAGTCAGTAGAGAAATATGTAGATGGCAAGGTAAAACACACCCGAGTCCCAGCAAAGCCAGGGAACTCAAGCCCTTGAGAGTCATGATGAGCGGTACTTGCTTGAGCTGAGCGGAGTTTGAGGCGTGAATGTGTGAAACGAGTGTGTCTGCGAGGATGGGATGAGCAGGTTGAGGACTGAAGGTTCTCGAGCAGATGGGATGATTTATATGTGAGCAGAACCTCTTGCTGATTTCCCGTGGACCTTCACCTAAGCCCAAAATGATCTCAAAGAGGGGAACTCGTCGCAATGTCTCGTCCCGCAACATTGCATATGCAGGTAAACTTCAGTCCTTCATTACCCTTGATATGCAGGGTTAACAGTAAGGCCGATTTAACGTGGTGTAAGTGCGAACCACTCTACCCGAGGGTCGAATACTACCAACAGAAATCCAGAGGAGTTCCCTACCTCATTTTGCCCTCAGATAACAGCTGGCCGAGCCATAGAACTTCAAAGCAGGTAATGAAAACTTTCATTTCATCATTCATCTTCAACGCAGGAAAGGTTACTGTAGTTGGAGAACTGAGCCTAGGTCAGGGTTGCGACGTTAGCTGCCGGGACCTGGCGTCATCGCCAACGAGTCAAAATGCATCGAGGAAAACATGACTGGAAAATTAGGAAGGGGTAACCTGCTCTGACAAGGGTTCTTGACGAACGGAAAGGAGCACAAGGTCAGAAACCAGTAGGATTCCAATGATGAATCGATGCGTCGGGTACCAGATCTTGAAGTCATCGTAGCCTTGTCTGACGGACATGACGATATCTTCAATATGCACTTGCAAGGAAGCATTCAGCTCGCAAAAATGCAGAAAAGCGACTACAGAATCATTTCATGCTATCTTCGTATCTCATTATCGCAGACCCTTTGCCAACTTCGTTTGAAAGCACTTGAGTATGCTTCCCCTCCATCACTTGCTTTTGCTTACCATGAACTTCTCGAGCCAGGTAGCAGCTTCCAAAAAATCAGACCACATCCGGGAGGCTGCACTTAATACAAACGAACGGACAACGTGGACACGAAAGTGCATCCATTCCGTTTCGGAGCCGCGTCCCAGCCTCCCCGTCGGAGTTCGTATTTCGTTTGTTCCCGAGCTGCGGCTACCCGCTTGATTATGCAAGTAACAGTGGTGCCCCGCGTCTGGTTCGAAAATCCAACCCTCGTAATTGGGTACCATAGGTGGTGCTCGTCGGAAAAATTATGGGGAAGCATGGACCCGAATGCAGGTGGCTGTTTCAAGTTTCAGGAATTTAATAGCTGGGGAAGGAGCAGGCGATATGAGCAAACGGGCAGCTTCCCTGTATGTCCCTCTGGCCGAGGTGAAGTGCGAAGTCAGCGGTCGTGTAACATTGCGATGATCGAGGTTCAGCTCGGGCGGGCTTGCGAATAAGCTAGAATGCTCGCCTTGAATTATTGAATCGTCGACGGAACGGAAACCGAGCGGACTAGAACTAGACTGCCGGGAACAGCTAGGTACCAAAATCCAAACAAAATCTTTACCGATAGCGTAATTCTTCGAGGGCTGAGGTAACTATGTGCTTGATATCGAGCTCGTAGCTGGATTTTGTGGATTAAAGAGTCGTGGCTCTTCATTACCGTCGGGTTCGTAGACATCGTATGGAGGCTCTCTCAACTCGGGTGACGCGCTCCATTTCGCCGAGTCCTTTCTGTTGCCTCGGTCTCGAACTTTGTCCATCAGATACGGGAGTGTTACGGCTGCAATACCACAGGCACCAGCCGCGTACAGTTTGAAGAGTTGCTTCTGGTATCTTTTGCAAACCTACAACTTTGAGAAGTTGTGCTGCTGGTAGACGATATTTGAATTTCTGGCTAGTCGCGCGGCCAAATGAATCCCTCAATTCAGCTTTTACCTTCTCCCAAACGGAGGTAGGTTGGTTCAATCTTTCTCCGTTGCCGCTTCGCCAGACCAGCGACCTATCACGGATGAGCACAGTCGGTCTGAGCTGGAAGTAACCAAGCGAATGTTCAGATAGAGTAACTCCGTAAGGTCCCGCAATCATGCCACAAGCTGAACCTCTTGGTTTATAACCCTCCCTTGTAGTCTTTGGAATGATGTGGTACTTGGTCGATTTATCGAACCTGATTAGACTGAGGTAAGGACTCTTATCTAACCAAGAGCATTCTTGTACGCGGTCTAGAAGATCCGGATCTCGTTCGATGACTGTGCTCGCCGTTAGGAAATAAATCTGAATGGAGTATTTAAAATCACGACACGTACAGTAAGAAGTCTGTTCCTGATGCACAGAGAACTCGTTGACGTATCGACTTTGGTATTTACCACTTGGGACTTTTCTTTGGTGTAGATGTCTGGTCGTTCTTCTTAACTCGGTCCCAAGGTTGTTACGAAAATACACCCATTCTACGCCCTCTCCAACGAGGCGGGAAGCTTGATGCCGAGCACGACTCACTTGCCAAAATGCAATGTCATATGGGTCTCCCGCCAGTCCAGTCTTTTCGTTCAAATCCTATGTTGCAATATGCTCCTCTATGTCGAAAGGTAGGCTTGGAATAGTATCCTTAGCATGGTTTGGACACAGTGCAAGAGCACTAAATATGCGAACAAAGCGATGGCAATTATTTCTCGTAAGCTCATATTGAGACTGTGTTGCAATGACTGCTTGGCCTATCAGATGTTAGTCGACGCTACTGTGTATTCTGTGGTAATTCCGTATCTTACCAATCTCTTTGAGGGCGTCGTGATGGCAGTGAGTGCCTCCAAGGAAAATTCGAGCTACAATGTGTCGATCATTTCTTCCCACCGTAACATTCGAAGAAAACTTGGAAACATTGCTACGTTGTATTAGTTCATAATACACCCCGTCTATCTCTAGGGCCCAATGCTTCTCGTGAAGGCTCGATGCCTGCTCCAGAGGCAGATATGCTTTATCTCTTGCGTTGACGAATTCCCTTGCTTGACTATCTGCCGAACTTGAGAAACCTTGAGAGCTCATTTTCAGTCTCAGATCTGAGACCACAAGGTATACTCTTACGGACCGGTTTTGAAATTGCGCCTCATGATCTTTCATATACCTTGCCCACTTCATCAAAGACTCGCGACTTTTCCGAGCAGTCTGGGTTCTAAAGTAGTGCATATCCACTTTTGAAGGGTCGATAACATCTTGTATGCTTTGAGCGAAGGCCTCAATCGGAGCCGTTCTCAATTCGGCGTCGGTACCTGCCATCATCGATCACGATTCTCCAAGCATCGCTGATGGAACAGAACCTCCTATATTTGTGACAGCCTCATCTGCAGAAATCGAGGCGGTTCCCCCACTTCATCCGGCAAACTCGCCAATGACAGTTGCAGAATCTTCAGGCCTTCTAAAGCCACTATTTCGATATGTGGCTGAGCTGTCGCTTCAAATCAAATGAAGTAACATTTAAGTGACTCGCAGCATCTCTAATCGATTTGAATAAATTAATATACAATGAAGAAATTCAAGCCAACTCTGCATCTTCTCGAGAGAAAATCAACGGCCTTCGCCCAAGCGGTGCTTGCCCTGGTCATAGACCTACGCTGGTCCAATGCAACTCTCACGCTCATCTTGAATGAGGCAGACGATGCTCAAAGGCATAAGCTACTCGAAATATGGGTGCAACACCGATTCGCTGATCTGGAACGAATAAACATCACCGTGAGTCCAATTTGCCATCATGCCCAGCCTTGCAACGCATTACTCACACACGATAGGGTGTTCTCGTCGCAGGTGTTATATCAAGTGCATTCTCGTGGTACAACATAACAACTAGTCCCTGAAGCACCCGCGCGATTTGGTACTGCGGGCTTCTTTTTGCTTTAGCTGCCATCACCACTGCTGGGGTTCACTCTGCTGGTCTTCATCGGCTTGGGTGTCATCCAGAATGGCATACCAAGCTCCAGCAGACCCTTGGTGTGTCAATTGATATTCCAATGTCTCATGGACAAGGACGTTGGCGGCCAAGACTGCTGCAGCCGGTAATGTGGCAGACTCCAGGGTTTCTGTTGAAATTGAGCATTACGTGCTTTCTGGTAGGGCTCTTGATATTGATTTGGGATTCTGCGAGGAGGAGTGGCATTGGTTGGACGAGTGATGATATGAAGGTAGCCGCTTCTGTTCAAACTGTGGAGACTGACGCTGACTATTTGTCAGATTGCGATACTCTTCACTGTCGGCGTGGGAACTTGCCTTGTGTTATATGCCATGTCCGTATTTGGATTATTCTTCAAAACTTTAGAATAAGCTCATTCATATGATGCTGCTCCAGACGAGGCCACCCCGCAAGTGAGAATCTCTGGTCGTAGTTATCAGTGTTCTATTATCTCAATGTTCGGGAGGAGATGAGACGACGGGGACATAGGTATGTGGGGAAGTAGCAGGCGATATGAGCAAACGGGGAGCTTCGTTGTATGCACCTGTACCGGAAGATGAACTGAGTAGCCAATGCTTGGGACCAGCCCCAACGATCGAGATTCAGCTTGGATGGCCTTCCGAATATTCCGGGATACTCTCCGAGGTCTAGATGGCATTCTCGTGGTCTATTGACGTGAAGTTCTCGAGCTCATTGATTCGAAAAGTCGCGTCCCGCAATTTGGCCGACTTGATTTCAACCGGCAACGCAGGACAAGTCTCTCGTCTTGAACATTTCATTAGTATGATATCTATAGATTAGACGATCAAAATCCTGTACCTATACCAGAGCCTGGGCGTTGGTCACCAATCTTCAACCATGGATAATTTTCGCTTCCCCACAATCACTTTCGCCTCAGACTCTTGCAGAGCAGCGAGAATCAGACCCCGAATCTCTCTTAAAATTTCCATGCACATGTTGTAATCATATGTCCCTTCATAGATGACTTTGTCCTGGTATTCCATACTCTCGATTCATTTCCTTGGTGCCGTTCCTCCATCTCTAAGCAGTTCATCAAACAACTGCAGTGGGGTCCTTCCCTCGCTATCTGCAGTTTTTGGGTCTGCTCCGCCGTGAAACAGAATTCGAATCATCTTGTAAAATTCACGGTCGCGTTCTCGAAAGCAGCCTACCCATTGGGCTCCCCTTGAAATGACGTGATGCAATGCTGTGCGTCCCGCTTTGTCCACTCTATTGACATTCGCTCCATTCAAAATTAATAGCTCCATTACGGAGGAACGGATAGCACTCATCAATGCGGTCTCGCCATCCTCGTCAACTTGGTTGATTTCAGCTCTCCGGAGAAGCAGTAACTGAACAGTTTCTGGATGGCCAGACCCAGCTGCTTCCATTAGAGAATTTCTTCCCCGCTCGTCGGTCGTGTTGACATCAACCCCTCCAGAGATAAGCAATTGAACAATATCTGTATCTCCAGCGGCAGCCGCTAAGATCAAACCAGATGAAGATAATGAATTGGCACCAGCCTGATAAGAAAGGAATAATTGAACGACGTCAGGATGGCCCTGTGCAGCGGCTATGTCTAGTGCGGTGAGGACTTGTCCATCACCTGCGGCGTGCATGTTAGCACCATGGAGTAGCAGTAGCTTGACAATACTTTCATAACCCTGAGAAGCTGATTCTGTCAGTGCAGTTTCGCCGTGGATATTGCTTGTGTTTGGATCAGCCCCTTCGAATAACAGCAGCTCAACGACTTCTTCATGCCCCCGGGAAACTGCTATCATCAAAGCAGTCCATCCGTATCGGTTAGTTCGGTTGACATCCGCGCCATTCATGATCAAGAATCCTAAAATATTGGTATTCCCGTCTCTTGCCGCCATTCGCAGCACTGGATTCAACGATGCCGCCGAGGCTCCTGCCTCTACTAGATCTCTGATGCCGTCATCAAGGCCAAGGAAGTAGGCTATTCCAGCGTCAGAAAGGTCATCATCGTACCGATACGGTTTCCTAGACACTGCAATCCAAGTTTGGAATCGCATTGATTCTGTGTTGCAAAGTTGAAGAAATGCCTGTGACATTTCACATTGTCTATCGACAGAGGACCATTTGAAGTGCTTAGCCCAATTATCCGAAGCATAGAACAGAAACGGATGCACGTTCATATACCATGACATGACGTGAATCTGATGTCTTTCTAACATCCAATGCGGTGCCAAATAAGGATTACCGTCGTTGGTCGAAGGAAGCTGCAAAGGCTTGGTCTCGAAATTTTTGAACAAGAGATATGTGGTACAGATCTTTGCTAGAACATGATCTGACTCTCTCTGAACAATTGTATGTTTCCAAAGCCACCTTTGAGATATCAATGTGTTAGGACTTTCCCGATAATTCTTAGAAACAAGGAACTCCCTAACTGTTTGGTGAAGGAGATAGACAGTACTGTCCACGACAGTGACGAGGAGCCCGCAACGGTTTCTTATCAGTTCCTCGAAAGGACCATCATCCTCCAGATCTAAGTCTTCTGTTGAATTAGGGATTTTCCCATCGTCAATGCTATCCTTGATCCTCAAGGCAATTTTCAACTCTTCCAGTGTGAGCGGTGTTGTAGCTCCCAAAATGATGTGGAAGATGTTCATCGACTGAGATCGCGCTGCAGCATCAGCTTTGCTCAGCAATCGCTCGTAAGCTGCGTCCACAGTTTCCGGCAACCGATCAATCTCACTCCTCATCCTCTGCGTTGTAGACTCTTGTGTTGATCGAACGACTTCGAAAATAAGATGAAGCCAAAGATACGTTCGATGCTTGACGGCTTTGAGGTGTTCGATCAAATCCTTCTGGACGTTGGGTTTCAGCGGATACCTAAAGGTGCTCGAAATCCGCGGCACTTCATGCTCAATAACATAATTGATTTCAGAACCGATATGTTCCGACTCCTTTTGACCATCCAAGAGAATTTGAGATATGTCTCGAATATGTCGGCGAAACGACCTATCAATGGAAGAATATGGTCTGCTCGTGATCAAGAATTTCAGTTTTGTTGTAAGTGATTCTCTCGAAGAATAGAAATGGCCAAGAAGTTGTGTCAGAGCGTCCCTTTCTGATGCCTCAGCTTCATCTAGAGCATCGAGTATACAGATGACTTCTCCAGCTTCGGGGTCTGCAGCCGCATCAAGAAGTATTTGCCACAAAAGATCTCTGTCTGTTTGAAAGGCTTCGCCCTTGGACACGAAATGAGAGAGGGCATGTTTGACCAACTGCGGTTGTTGCTTGAATAAACCATGAAGAAGTGCTCTTAACGCATCTACACATCCCCTTCTGTGGGTTTCACCGTCTTTGAAAAAGAAGTAGCAGACAGTTGACGTATCGGTCCCTTTGCTACACAACTTCTCATCGATTAAAGTCTTGGCTAATACTGACTTTCCACACCCTGGGTCGGCGAAGATGAGTAGTATGTCTGTGGATTTCTCCCGCCATTCCTCAAACTTTGGATGATGAAGAAACCACTCGCATGTTCCAGGTACCCTTGAGGGATTTCTGTCCTTTTCTTGCTGGTAATTCGAGTGTGGCAAATCGAAAAGTTTCGCTTCCTCAGTGCCGTCTCGAAATACTAGAATTATTTAGCTGGAGATACAAGAATCAGATAAGAGGCATGACCCGTTTACCTTGGAAGTTGTTGGTGATGTGGTCTCCGCAATGGACTGTCGCGGTATCGTGAATGCTAATGCCACCAAACTCGTGCCTTCGTGAAGCTGGGTCTGTCATGATAATTGTTGAATCGGGCTATGATAATTTTCGAAGGTTGGCTAGGTTGCAGGAACTGAGCCGTGCCAATAACGACCTGCATGTGACCTCAGCCGCATCTGGGCGTTCAGCCCAGCAGTAAGCCTTGCGATAGTGAGAGCATCCATATTCTTCTTCCTTCCAAAATGTGGTCGTACTCTGCCGAGTGCTTGTCATGGAACCCATAAGCTTCACTCTCGCCATTGCTGGAATTCCCTCGATCTTCAAATCATGTATCGACTGCTATCAGTACGTCCAATTCGGGAGAGCTTTCGCCCCCACCCTCAGCCTCGCACTTTCCCAACTCGAAGCCTCAGAAATGCGCCTCACACGATGGGGAGCAGCAATGGGAATTCACGATTCAGTAAGCGTGCTCCAGTTGCCGCCACAATACAGCGAGGATGACTTCAAAACTGCTTATCGCTGGCTGCAACAAATCGAGGGTGCTTTTGAGGCCGCGATCGAGACCTCTAGGCGATATAAGGGCATTCTGAAGAAAGAAGACTTGCAAATTCTCGAAACGGAAACTGAGATAGAGAAGACGACACGGTCATTTCGATCCTTCCACGTGTCGTTGAAGAGGATAAATGAGGCACGATTCAAGCCGCGGAAAAGAGACAGGATAAGTTGGGCGCTTTACAAAAAGACGACGTTTGAGGAGCTGGTCGGCACGCTTACAATTCTTGTCAATAACCTTGTGGAACTATTCCCCAGCAAGCAAGGTGCGCTGCAAGAATTGTGCAGAGATGAAGTGAAAGTGATTGAGGCGGATAGCTTGCCAATTCTCGATGCTGTTAGTGCGGAGGACCATGTTTTGCTTCCGATTCTGCAAGAGGAGATGAGACAAAGTGGACATAGGTTTGAGAATGTAAGGATTCGAGAGAACGTTGTGGCCCACTTGGGTGATAGATTTGAGTGTGCGGGCGAAGTGAAGAGTCATGTGTACATGAATATTCGAGCGGAGGGAAAGTCTTGCTTGCATTTGGGCAATGTTGTTGGGAGTTCGAAGATTTCTGAAAATTTGAGTTAAGACTGTGGCTCGGAAAGTAGTGCAGCGTGCCTATCCATCAAAGTAGGTCGGTCTGGGAAGGAGCTTGGGGACTCGAAAATGACTACCTGGGCATCAGTAAAAGGGGCCGGGCATTTTCTTCTTTCAAGAATGGTATAATCTTTGTTGAGAGAAGTCACGCTTGGGATCTTTTCCGATTCGAGATCTTTAGCAGGCCAATGAGTATTTCTACCTCGACCTCCAACACGCACCTGCAACAGGCATATCCTTATCGTCGTCCGACCCCTCGTCATTCATACTCTTGATCCATGCCCCTTCCCGAGTCATCACGTCTCTTTCAATCTGTGCCATGACACTCAATTCCATCAACATCCCCTTGACAAGACTCCGAACGCCGTCCACGACAGCGCTCAGACTAGACCCCTTGTCCGGGGTCTCCAGTCCCTTCAATTGATCTCTCCACGTCTCCAATTTCCTTCCCAAAATCAGGCAATCGTCTTTCCATGCTCCATCGAGCTCTTCCACAAATACAATGTCCTCTGCACCGTCTGCTTCTCGCGCCGCAAGTATCCCCTGACATCGACTAAGCCACTTCTCAAACCTCCTCACAATACGCCCATACTTCCCCCCACTCTCTCCGAGATTCCAAACACCACTGATAATATCCCCAAGTACCTGCACCCTCTCTTCCAGGCCCCAGCCAGGCGTGCTTGCTTCTCGCCATTTCTTCAACGCAGCAGCGTTCACCTTCCCCGTTTCGTCTACCTCTGATTGCACGAGAACGTCATGCTTATCCACGACTTCTTGAAATCTTCCTTCCAGCTTATTCCTCGCGCTAGCTCGCCATTCTTTGTCCACTAAAGACGCATCTTTATGGAGGAGATGAAGCTGCAACAGTTCATTTTGTAATTTCGCTGTCTCGGCCGAAATAGCGATGTTGGAGGGCAGCTTGCTCGGTGAAGGAGGGGCGAGGAACGCCGCTGGATGAGGCTTCGGTGCTAGGGATTTGGCGGGGGAGAAGTGTTGCTGAAGGGTTGAGAAGGCTGGCTTCTTCAATTGGGGTGGTTCTGGCCGCTCTTGTGAAGGGGCCCGCGCGGTGGACGCGTTTAGAAGCGTAGAGGAGGATTTGTTGCGTGTATGGCCTGTCGTTCTTGTGCTTGAGGAGAGAGTACTGCTTGTTGATGCATTGCGTAGATGACCGCGCAGTTGTGTGACTGGTGGGCGGGAACGATCTTGCTTTACGGGTTCTGTGTTCGAGGAGGGGTTGCCGTTGCGGCTACTGGTGGAGGGGCGTCTATGGAGGTCTGTTGTTGCGGTTTTGCTTGTATTTGCTCGGGTTGAGGGGGGCTTTATGGAGGATTTAGTCGATGCATTGTCTGTTGAACTAGGAGGTCGTGATATTGTAGAGGTGCTCCGCGTAGTGCGGTTGATGGTGGGTAGGCGACTCGGGGACTGGCTGCTCCTTTCTGCGGTTGCGGGTCGTAGAATTGTGGCATTCTTTTCCGAATCCACGGTCGTTGTTCTTCCATATCTGCTCCCATTGCTACTCCCATTCTCAGAAGGCTTGCGGAGGGACCGCGTTCGTGAGGGTATCGTCGACATGGCTGCGATGTTGTTTGTTGACTCGAGAAGCTTTACCAGTCGGTATATCTTCGGCACGGCATGGCACAAGTACTTCAGGGGTCGCAATCGCAAGGTCTCCCCCAGACATTGTTTCGTCGAGAAAATATTCATAAATTGCACAAGGACACGGCCAAGGGCACAATTAATCCATAATTTATCAATCTGCTACGCCGGGGATTTAGTGATCTATTCTTGCTCGCATGATTCACCTTTGCGACAGCGTTCAGCCCTTCGGAAACTTGTGCTCCCCACTTGGATGTGTTGGATGTGATCCCTTACGCAGATCCACAGCTCAGCCCGCAACCTTTTTGGAGTTGGGACGATGAATTCGTGGGTCACTTCAAAAGGATATCAAAGCACTGGGCCATCTCGCCACGTATTGCTGGTCATCGTTCTGCCTCAGCATTGATGATGCGACTGGTCCTTGTCAAGGCCAGCTTCATGTACCGCAGATACCTTTTTGCGGGTTCGTCAAGTTGAGTAGATTATCCTCTATGTTTCCTACGGTTGCTCTTAAAATCTCTATCGCTCCTCCGTCATCAAATGTCCTTTATTCGTAATCCCGACAGGCCCAGGTCTCGAAAGGACAAATTAGGAGGCAGACATCCGCTGCATAAAGATCTCCAACGCCTTCTATTGACAAGGTACATCAGATGGAAGAGCATGATTTGATGCCCCCCAAACCCAGACTGTTTCAGCATCACAGGGCCCACCCAGCTCACCATCTTTTAAAGATCCACAATCAGTTGACAAAATGGATACGAAAAGGGATGGACCTGGGCTGCAGATGCAGGCGTTGAAAAATATTGCTTGCAGCAGTGGTACTTGCCGGCATATTCAAAAATGGCTTCAGCACTTCCAGAAACGCCTGGCCGAGGACGCTCACGATTCTCAAAAGCGTTGCCCACTGCTCCCAGAGAAGAATCTCCAATTTCTATGAAATCGAAACTCCGTCATAGCCCTCTTCTTCCTCTCCCTCGAGACGAAATGGCTTCGACGAAGTCGATTCCGCGGAGGCCAGTGGGTGCTGTCAAAAGCCAGAGGGCACCGTCAGTAGCGAGTGTGTCGTCAGTTTATTCTGACTCTCCTGGTTTTTCGAGGAGTATGTCGGACAGCAGCAATTCGAGAGATTCACTGAGTGGGAGTGATTCACACACTGGACCATCCCCTCCTTTGCCACCAAAAAATGAACAAAGGCAGCAAGCGACGACACCTACAGAGGTAAGTCAATGTGTAATGCGAAAATCTCCTTCCAGAACGAGCAGAATATTTGCGAGCAACGGAATTTGAAGCATGCTTGCTAACTCACTATATTTCAGTCACCAAAACATATTCTTGCGAGCCCTTCCGCTGGCTTTACATCCTCTCCACCGAGACCAGAAATTTGGAAGCGACGATCGGTCCGTAGTGACAAAAGCATCATATTCCCAGAATTGAAGTTGGAAAGAAGCAACGGGTCCACAACCAGCCCACAAAAGAAAGAGCGTCCCACAGAACGGGCTTTGCCCAACATACCCTTCGGACTCCCACGAAGCACAGGCAGAAAGCCTGTCCCAGCACGCCCCGCTCCTCCTCAACCAGACTTGATGGGAAGCAAACTGTCGAAGCTGAAAGAGAAGGAAAAGAATGGAAGCAAGACGTCAAACGGGTCCAACACGGAGGCAACTGGCAAAGATGTCGCATCGAACGGGAATCAGCAAAATTCACCAGTCACTCGACTTCCGACTCCAGAATACCTGAATACAGACAAACAACAACCAACAACACCACAAGTTTTATCCCCACGAACACCGCATACGCCTCCCGACGATGTACCCCCCGAGCTTCCACAAAAATCCGAATCGCGGCCGAACCTCCTCCAAAGCCAATCGCGGACGAGGAGCGAGACATTGACCATCAATTCCGAGCCCATAGTAATGCGCTCGCCACAGCCAAAGAAGTCCTTCACTACGGCCAGAATTTTGACACCGCAACCCTCGCCTTCACCAGGTAAGATTTCAATCATATTGTATATCATGGAACTAGGACTAACACCACCTAGCATCCCCCCTTACCTCTCCACAATCCCTCACCTCCCCCACCAAAAGAATACACTTTCCAAAACAGCTACCCCTCTCCCCAGGGACAATCCTACCAAGTCTTCCAATAAGCAATATCCACCTCGACTGCTACCAACAGCACCGCTTCATGCGTAACACGCGCAACACCTTCTGTCCGACCGCTTGCATGGTATGCCAGAAACGGGATGCGGAGATACGGTGGCGGTGTAGTTGGTGTTGTTTAAGTGCGTGTGGAAACTGCATGGGGGTTTTGGCGAAGGTGCCGGGGAAAGATTTGAGGGTTTGTTTGGAGAAGATGGGGAGGAAGATTGAGGGGTGATGAGATTGCATATATGGGTATGGAGTTGGCGTTTTTGTTGCATTGGGATGGGCATAGAAGGGTGAACATCTCAGGATATGGGAGCCTGGGGTTGATGGGTTGTAAATAGGAGTTGGGGTACACCCTTGCTACGATATACGATATACGCGCTGGTTATTTCTGCTAGCAGACGAAAAATATACAGATGAGTCTTGAGGTTGGGTATGCTCCTGTTTCCATCGTGGTCTATTCTGAACTATGTTCAAGTTCAATCGACTTATCCTCCTTCCATAAAAGCAAGTGCCAGTTCCGTATCTGCCTCGCGCTCCAGCTACATACCCAATATGCTTTATATTACGTTGAAGCGTGTCTTTTTTGCATACCTCGCTCAGTCGTTCTAGAGAACACATGCGTTGGCAGCTTTCCAATGTTTGTACTCCTTCCCTTGCGTTTCCTCGATCACGGTTTGAGCTCAGCTGTATGGTCCCGAGTTAACTTCCTGTAATAAGAATCACGAATCAATCTAGCTTGAGACCCGGGCGGAGTATCTTCTACCACTCTGCGCCATTTAGCAGCGATCGCGTCCGGGAAGCCGGAAGTCTCGGCCGGTAGAAGCTCTAGATTGCCAGTTCCTGAACAGAGTGACCCAGGATGAATACCACCTCTCGGAGCTGAGGTAAGCGCATATATTCTTTCCATTTCAGAAATTCTATGGTAATTCTGTAGATGCTGTTACGAAGTATTGAAGATCTTTGTTGATGTCTTATGATGTCGTGAGATCTCTCCTCCTTGCGGATATCGTCTGCCTGCTATTGCTGATTAGATCCGTGATCTTTTTATTGCGCGACCAGCGCTCGATACCGTTCCAAAAAATCACGACCTAATGTATGTATCCCTAAAGCAGTGACGATCTCCTTGAGATTGCAACTTAATACATTTCCAATCAAGAATTTCTATCCAGATTCTGTACAAGTATTCGTATACCAACGTCTTGAATGAAGAGCGATTTTTGTTTCTGTTACAAAATACCTCTACTACTCTAAAGTACGTCTTGATGGCCCATCGCTATTGTTTTCTTATTGGTCGTAGTTCTGGTGGTAATCTCGTGAAGAGTGGGAATGTAGTGAGAGGCGGGGGTCTGCTGTGTGGCTTTCAGGGGGGCGGGGTGCCAAGCAATCTTCGACTTCTTCTTGTGGGTTAAGACTTGCCATTGCCTTGATATTCGAGTACGTTTTGGATTATTATATGCGGAGTGGAGTACATTTGGAGAGATTGTGCTTACTTTCGGGAAGGAACTAGTCTGGGAAGAATATAATACAATGGAGTTGTTGCCGAAGAAAGAACGACCTAGCATTTCTCAACATCCCAAAAAGTTCCTTCAAGAAATTCAGCATTTAATGCATTTTTTGTGATCATTTGACACGTCCTCTGCATTTGCTACCTTACTGAATGATTAAAGCCTCAATGAAAAGCGTCCATATGTCAAGTTGTCAACATTGTTGCTTTCTAATTCCCAGCCAACGAATTCAATCCAACCCCAGCCCCATCATCACCAGCAGTTACGATGCGCTATTCGTCGTCATCCTCGTCATCCTCGTTGTCATCCTCATTGTCATCCTCATTGTCGTCCTCGTCCTCGTCGAAGAAAAAGTCATCCTGGAAAATGGGGTTCACAGCCAATGTGGATTCTACGGCCGGGGCTGCCATCTCCTCTTCCGTCAAGGTGACACTAGCCTCGCCAACATTCTTCGCTCCAGTGGACGAAGGAGTCTTGGTGCTAGGCTCTCCGTGATTGCTTCGATCTTCTTCCTGGAGTCTACCGCGTGTTATTAAATGCCTTACGGGGTTGAAAGATCCAAGCTTACTGTGCTGCCAGCAGAGCATCCTGCGCCACCTGCCGCCGCTGTTCAATCTCCGCAGTACTCTCAGGCAGCATTTTGTTGACCTTCGCTTGATTATGATGTTTCTTTCTCTTGTATCTCTGATCACGGAATAGATCCACTGCGATACACTCATTCAAGGCAAGTGTGTCACGACGCTGTCGGGCCAGATACAATAATGCCGAACGTTGGATAGATACTGATCTATCAGATGTACGGATCGAATCCGGATTAAATCCATCAGACGGCTCCCCTAACGTAAGCATCCCGGACTTCTCCCTCGTTTCATCCACTATGCGGCGAACCATGTACAACGTCTCGACGTTCTCTAAACCTTTCCAGCCGGTGCGGGCGAGAACCTCCTTGCCCGACCAATAGATGGCCAGGTTGCGGCAATGGGGCTTGAAGGGGTTGAAATAGCGACTCGCGAATTCTGGGATGCAAACGTTGGGGAAGAGAATGATGTCCTTCTCCCAGTTGACCCATGTGCTCTTACAGATCCCTCGATTGCCGAATTGCGGGAACACAGAATACACCTTCTTAGCTGCCACTCTCGACTCCCTACAAGCGTGTAGTAGAGCTGGGACTAGGGTCAGGGACGGAAATTGGTTCAGCTTGTTATGAGGTTTGTGTACGACCTCGATGACTCTTGCTTCGGTATTCAGAGCAGCTTCCAAGAAGATCATGCTCATGATTTCAAGGGGAAACTTGCGGAACTATTCGAATGCGCCTCTGACTCGAGGCTTCACGCTTGCTTTGAGTTTGGATCTAAGCATTTCGTGTTCTGAGGAGGGCCAGTGAATCAGACATCGTCCAGCAAGTTGGGCAAAAATGAAGGTAGCAGCTTGATGGTTTTCGTGTCTGCACTTACCTAGGAATAATTCCGGAGCCACCAATGCCAGATTTTCGCCGGACTGTAAGAGAGTTTTCGCGTTGGCGATTTTGTTAAGTGGTTGAGCGTTGGTCATTGTTGTTGTTGTTGGTTCCGATGTTGATTTTCGGCTTCAGAGGTCCGCGGTCTCAAGAGGCAAAGTATTGCTTCTACAGTGTTTTGTGGTCTTTATGCTGTTGCTATCTGTTCGAAAGGGCGAAGAAAGAGCCCCGAAGAGGTACGTCCTCAAGTAGGCTGAGATCGACGAGGTGGGGTGTGTGCTCTAATGAAAGGAGAATGTTTGGCAGCCCGCTATCACTTATGCAACAAAAGCATAATAGCTAGATATCGCGACATTCTGTCGCATTCAGTGAATTTAGGAACAACTTGGGTGCAAGTTAAACTGAGTTGGTTGTTGATGTGTGAATTGTACTCGGCGACCGAACGGGGTTTAGCTTTGAATGTCCACGCAGGTGAATATGAGAACAGTTCACATCATCTTGTCAACATATACATTTTTGGGGAGGCATCTTAAAATATAGCCAAAAGAAACATGCGCACTTCAACACCGTTGCTATCTGAAGCCGAAATCAGGAACTCGAATGGCTGCGCAGTTCCAAAACATCATCTCCATATTAAATGTGTTTTTCCTGGGTGCCGTCCAGCTTCCAAATCCTGCCAAAGCTCACCTGTTCTCCAACTTCACATCTCGAAGAATTCTACCAGCTTCACTTCATCGAGAGGGTCATCTAGAACGTCGTCAGTGATGTACCCCTCATTCATGAAATCGTCCTGGAAAATAGGGTTGCCTGCTAGTTCGGACTTCTCCCCCAATGCCGCAATCTCTTCCTCGGGCCTACGCACAATTAGATTAAGCCACTGGTAAAGTGAGATATAACTCTTACCAAGCGTCTCGCAGAGCATCTGGCTCTGAGAGCGTATCTTTTCCATTATTCCTCGCCCTTTCTTTCTCCCCTTTCTTTGCGTAACTCTTCCTTTTGAACTCGTTATCTCGGGACGCATCCATAGCAACACAGTCCTTCAATGCACGACTCGGGTCTGAAGAAGTGATCAAAAAGGTTGCTGCCGCCTCCATTGCACTTTGATGAACGCCCGGCCAATTCGGGTTTGGTAAGTCATTGACCACGAGATCCTTACTTTTGTCTGGCTCGTTGGTGATCTGACGAAGCAAGACCAGCTTTTTGATGTTGCGAAGTCTGTTCCAACCGACCTTATCATCAAATCTTCCAACATCTGACAGCCGTATGGCCAAGTTCTGGCACTTATCCTTGACCAGATCAGGTCTACCACTGGCAAAAGTTCGGAGATTGGCAAGGGTGTGGAAGAAAATGATATCCTTCTCCCAATTGACGAAGGTGTATTTGAAGGAAGGCGTCACGCCTGATGTTGGGAGCCTATCGTATGTAGACATGGCTAGATTCCTGGTCAAACTGCAAGTATGCATCAAAGCAGGAGCCAAAGTCCTTGAACGATATGTACTTCGACCTTCCGTTTGCTTTACTTGTACTTCGACAACTCTGACCTCGGCGTCAAGAGCTGCTTTAATTATCATCTCTTTCAGTCCTGGGGCGAGTTTGGGGAACAATGTGAATACTTGTCGCTCGTGTTTCCTTTGGATATGGCGCCGGAGCTGTTGGTGTTCTGAGCGGCTGTCAGTTTGGCACGGGGTTTATTAGGAATTGAAGGACGGAATTGCCTACCTTTGACAATCTCCTCATCGATAGCTACGAAATCTGTCCTTGTTTGCAGAAGCTCCATTGAGCTAGATTTGCTCTTGATCTCGCTCGGTTTAGAGTTACCCATTTCTACTACCAAGCACTGGAAGTCTCCTTTAATGGTGTGGTTGGTGGTGGCAAGAGCGAAGATAGGATTGAATATGCAGAAGCAACAATTGAGGCTAATACCAGAATCGCGTTGGGAATGGAAGAAATTTAATCTTAAACAACTTGTTCTATCTCATAGAATGGTTGCCAAAGCAAGCCAGTCTACAAAGTGGACGGGGAAGAGATACATAGAGCCCACCCAGGAGAAAAGTTGCCTAAAGTTCACAAAAGCAATACAAGCTAAAGCATGCAATGCGCCATAACTCAAGCTCATTGACAAGGGGGTGCAACCCTGCTCAAGGGAACCTGCATTACGCTTCCCACATTTAATAGTATGATATCCAACAAATTCATGCGGGATAATCAAGTCTAAAGCGCATTACCTTGAAAGGTTTGGTCGCCGCTCTTCCTGAGTTGTTCATTTGACGCTGTGGCTTTCTCCGAAACAAACAATCACTCTGCCCTTGTTTATGGCTGAGCTCGATCTTCGATTAAGTTTTCTCTCTCTTTGGATCTAGACAGGCCGTTATGTACCGTTGCCCTGTGTTGCTCTTCTTTTCTCGGGGCACTTTCAAATTTTGAGGGAGTTGAAAGCGTGTTGATTAAGGAACAAAGAATGGCATTACGTCAAGATCGTTATTGTATAACTGCGAGAAAGAAATTTTGTGAGATCTCATACACTGCAGAAGTGGTAACGCAATATTGGAACTGATTCGTTTTATAGTAGGTAGATGTAGAGCCTAGTTCACCTTTGGCACATCCGCGAATAGTTATTCAGCGAGAAGATTGCCAAAGTCCAGGGAAATCCACATGAAGCATTTATTTCTGAACGGGATAGTAAGCCTTCGGAAATCATTGAGTTTCATTAAAAAAGCGGGGTGTGCCAAACTTTTCAAGTCCCCTCAATATTATCTTTATGAGTGGCGAAATTGATTCTGACAAAGATGCCTTCGTCCATTTCTATGCTACTCCCCAGTCTATAATCCGCAATTGCCAGTGAGCAAGTTCATCGTCTGCACTTTGACAATACATAGGCTTCCTGCGTCCACGATGTACCAATCAAGAGCCGTGATCCCCAAATGATATCTCACCTGCATCTGGCAAAAGTAAAACTTCCTTGACTCTCGTATCCTAAACGAACAAATGAATTCTCCTACATCATGTGCATACCAAAAATCGCGAAAGCTGAGGCGGGTCGAGCAAGCCTAAGTTTGCGTTCATAGCTCGATTCCTCAGCCAGACTCTCATAGAACGCATGGTCCCTGAACCTAATCCGATTCTCGTCTCTGCGTGCATTCATGATTGATGTCTTTGGGTGCTTAGGGTGATTGTCCACGAACAGCGGGAAAAAAACCTCCTTGGCCTTGATTGTCTGCTTGACCGCTTTGGTATGATATGCCGTGGTTTTGTTGATGCGCTCTGACTTCTCCCAGTTCTTCACCTCGATTAATTCGAAATTGCCCTGTAAGCCGATAGGCCCAGGAGATACAAGTCCCTTGAATTCGTCCCTGACCACTATCAACTCTTCGATGTTCGGAAAGAGGGTGTGAATGCTGCCTGCATGTTTGAGAAATGTCCGGATCGGAAGGGCAAGGTTGCGACACCGGAGGCTGATTGGATGTAAGTGTGGAGGAAGAGAGCGGCCGTAGTAATCGTCTTGGTTTGATTTCTGGACTTCAAATGTCGTCAAGTCTCTGCCGTTCTTGAAAATAATGGTATCGATGTTCCAATTGATGTATGTATCTCTACATCCAACAATGTCCCTCGACGATGGGAAAATTTCGTAAACCTTCAGGCCAGCGGCTCGAGAGGCGGAGCAAGTATGAAGGAGAGCTGGAGCGAGAGTAAAGGAAGGGAAGCTGCTCCTGTATCGCGCAGAAAGTGGAAAGCTGTTATCTCCCGTTCTCCGGTAATACACCTCGACTACTCGGCGATGTAGGGCGACCAGCTCCCAGATCACTTGTTGAATTTCCGTTGGAAGCTTTGCAAAGCATGTGAAAGTTGTTGCAGGTACCTCGTAGGTTCGCTCGAATTGTGCATTGTTGTGGCCATCAGTCGCTTCAAGGGATGTGGTGTTTGCTAGTGAAGAGGCGACAGCTGATTGCACACGGACGCAGAGGGGTGCCAGGAGGCTAACGAGATCGTTGATGTTTGGCATTGGAATTTGAGGGACTTCTCGAGCGATATTGAGCATGGTGTTGTTGGAATGATTGAGGTCTGGGGAAAAGGGATTTTGTCGGAGAGTCTACTGGGAGGAATTGAATCTTAGGTAAGAAGGTTGTCGCTGAATGGCCGAATGCTGATGGATCTTCTAGTTGACTAGGATCGCGCATAGATTTAGGAGGAAGACTCCCAAGATGATCTACCCGGTGACGCAGATATACCGGTGTTGGTGAAGGCGTGCCCAAGTGGTCGTCGAAGGCACCGGGGCTTTGTGCTATACTCGAGCCACGTGTTAACAAAACATGTATGCTGAGTTGACGCGTCAAGATTGAATTATTTTGTTTGATTGTTATGGTAAACACATTTTCATAACAATTGAATGCCCTTGAAGTCATTTTTGTTGACCTTTGCCCTGAGGGGGAATTAAGCGAGGCACCTCCTTTCTTCAATTCCACGGCAATACTGAGCTTCGATTATGCCAGTAAACCTGGGTTTCAGTCTAGATATTCTCAATGAAACATATTTGTATTTACGTATCCGGCACATGTCACTTACTTCCTCAGTCCACAATTTTCAAGTGAAGTTGCGGACTGACAGCCCCCGACCCCGACCCCGGCACTGCTGGTGCTGGTGCTGGCAAAAATAATAGCAGATTGCTGCCCTCGATCAGCCTTTCAAAAGGCCAAGCTGCTCTCCACAATCTAGTTTTGATCGTCTTTTCATTCTCAAAGTGTACAGCATTTACGATTCACGTGACTCACGTTGGCGTTGTCAAGTTCAATTCGTATATAAGTGTGCGCACCTTTATTAAAGAAAATAAGTTGTTGTTTTCAGTATCTAGCGAAAAATAGTATCCGGTCCATAAGTCTTTTGGCACTAGTTGGAGTATACGAAGCATTGAACTTTCTGGGCCTTGGCTGAACATATCCGCTTGCCACACTCTTCCTCATGCGGAAGGTGACACTCGCCTGTTGGACGATTTGAGTTAGAAGCATCGTTTTGACAGCTCCACAGCTCCATGACAGCTCCATGACAGCTCCGCTGCTCTAGCCTCCAAGTGTCGCATGACTCTTGTCCATTATGATGGGGTTGGTCCACATTAAAAATAACTATCGGAAACGTACGCGTGTGCCCCAGTTATGCTGTCCGGATGACGCTTGGACGAACAAACTTTTCTTCATCTCAAACTCTCCGATTCTTAACTCCTTCATCTTATTTGCTTGTACAGTCTGCTGTGCCAAGGCTCGACTAAGTCAATATAGAGTCGTTTCAAACATCTACCATTTTGATATGTTTCCTTTATCTTCAAAGCTCCTTTTACTCGCCATCCACTCGCTCTCCCTGCTTTCTGCTGTCAATGCGGAAACATGTTCCTCGAATTGCGATGACGTGCATTTCTTCCTAGCAAGGGGAAACAACGAACCATATCCAGGACGTCAAGGAGCGCTTGTCGCCGCGACTTGTGACGGATTGAGTAGCTGCGGCTACGAAGATCTCATCTATTCGGCTCTCTATACGGATTTATCGTGTCAATCGACTTACAATGGAAATATTGCTGGTCATGTTCAATTGTCAGCTTACGCTGAAAAATGCCCCAATTCCAAACTCATCTTGGCAGGGTACTCCCAAGGCGCGGCCATCATAACCGACATCCTCGGTGGTGGTGGAGGTGTCTCGTTCAATGGTTGCGTTCAGCCTGATACTCCGGCCTTGGACCGAACAACAAGCCCGGGCAGCCATAGTGAGTATCTATTCCATTTTTCGAGTACTCCAAAATTTTATCCAAATGTTGACAATTAGCAGTTGCTGCAGCCATTGTCTTTGGCAATCAGCGCCACACAGCAGACAAGCCTTATAACTACGGGAGCGGATCAGACATTAATGGTCTCTTTCCACGCCCTCAAAGCCAACTGACAGCAATTGACGCCTATTCAAATATCTTGCGTGACTGGTGTGTTCAGACCGATCCCGTCTGTGCCGCTGGTCAGTCAGATTCCGTAGTCGCAGATCATCTTAACTACTATAATGTACACTCCAGCGCTGCCGCTTCATGGATTAAATCTGTCGTTTCCTTGACCGACACCTCTAGTTTTACGACTACCATTCATACTAGTATCTCCGGTACTGCCCAGAATGTACGTTTCCTCTAGGTTTCTTTCGCGTCTTCAAGATTGTGTTTAACGAGGTTTGATATCCTCACATGGCATGCCTCGAAATTTCAGCACATGCAATAATCAATACTGACATCGAGCTCCCGCTAGTATGCTACGGTCGGCTCTGTGACTCCTTCGGGGACTGTGACGCTTGATACGACCTGGACATCCTTCACTTCCGTCATTCCATGCACTTCCGGTAGCTCATCCAGCTCTCCCAGCACGTCTAGCTCTCCCAGCACGTCTTCCGTGCCATCCAGCACAGCTAGCTTCTCCACTGGGTCAGTCCCCTCTATCCCTGTCCCCGTTACCTCAATGATCTCTTCCCCTGTACCCAATGCCTCCCTTAGCCCTTCCTCCGGAGCAGCCAGCTCATCCAGCGCGTCCAATGTGGAAACCAGCTCGTCCTTGTCTGTGGCCATTGGATCTGGCACCTCCGTGTCATTGAACCCATCCAGTCTCTCCTCTGTGGTCATTAGCTCACCTGCCTCTGTGCCGTCTAGTTCATCTACTTCCATCTCTGTGCCAATCACCTCAGAAATTGGGACAGCGACCAGCGCCGCAATCAGTGTACCGGCCAGCTCAACGGCCGTGGCAGGCAGCTCCCCAACCTCTTCCGGATCCAACAAGTCTGTTGCGATTGGCGGACTTCTCTTTATTGGCTTTATTACGGCGATATTAATGTAATTTAAAGTTATGGAAGTTTGTGAATGATGTAATTGGTAATCTTGTAGGAAATTAGAGGTCGCCGAAGCGTGGGCTGCAACTAAAATACGATAATACGAATGACATTGGGGGTGCAAAGGCGCGAGAAATCTGTACATAAAGGCTGTTGATTCTGTTTTGCAGATAGCGAGGGCCATTAATATAGATTTTGCTAGGAGCTAGGAATCAATGATTGCAATAATCTTACACACATTGAGGGGTACAACAAGGGCTCGGTTCGTTCTTTCCACCTACTTTTGTTGACTCGATTGCTCCTTCTACATCGAATATTTTATTTCGAGATCTGCGGAGAAGTAAGTCAAAGAACCATAGGTATGCATTAAAATATGTGCAAACCTATCAATGGACCGGTTTGCGGGGTTGCTGGCAGCCAACAATCAGTCAACCTGCAGCATGACAGAAACCAACCAACCAACATTCTTCACCGCCAGACAAGCCCTCCTTCAACAATGATCTCAAGAGTACTGGTAACTGCTTCGCCACGTCTAACTTGCATGCCATTTGCCGTCATAAATTCACACTTTTGCAAAGTTCATTGGTAGTTTATGAGACTCTTTGAGTCTCTGCTTATGTTCTAAATTATAAAGTTGAGACCCTTCGTGTGACCTGCAATTTCTCCACCATCCATCAGTGCTGTCACTTCCTCATTTAACTGCAAAAGTTATCATCCTAGCAGAAAGACCTATCATCATGACCGAAGAATTTTCTTCCATTGCCCGCGCTTTAAAGGCGTGTGAGCTGATGAACGCTGCTTTTCCCGGAAGATTGACGATGTCGGACACCCCCACAGAGTTTGAAGCTGAAGTTGGCCGTGCCTGGTCTCAGACATGTTGGGTTCCAGCAGGCGGATACGTTCAACTGAGCAATGCGCAGGAGGTTGCCCAAGCTCTTGCCATCATCCGGGAAACCGGATGCAAATTCGCCATTCGAACTAGCGGACGCAATCCCAATGTAGGCTTCAGTAGTGTCGACCAAACAGGAATCGTGCTCGATCTGCGTCGATTGAATTCCATGACTCTGAGCGATACTGTCGGCCAAGCTGGGGCGGGAAGCAATTGGGGAGAAGTGTACAAGTACCTTGAAGAGAACAGACTTTCTGCCACAGGTGGGCGCGAGCAATCAGTTGGTTTGGCAGGATTTCTGCTGGGAGGTAAGCCACATCACCTCTCACTACTTAAGCAGATATTAAAGGAATTGAGGTGGCATACCGCATGCCAGCTTTTCCCAACTTGTACGGAACCGGGGCCGATGGCGTCAAGAACTTGGAAGTGCGTTTTCAACCATGTCTGGCCTTCAAGTTTCAATGCTTACCACCTTTTAGATTGTCCTCGCGGACTCCACCATCATCAACGCCAATGCCGATTCTCACCAAGATCTTTATTGTGCTCTCAAGGGCGGTGGTTCAAACTTTGGCATCGTGACTCGATTTAATCTTGCCACTCACTCATTGATCAACATCCAATACACTATTAACATTTACAACCCGTTAAACTATGCCAATATCATGGATGCGACTGTTCAGGTTCAAGATGCCATGGAAGCGGATCCTAAACTTGGCCTTTTCACAAACTTCAACAACGGTTTCGTGGCGGTTGGGCTTTTGTATGCAGATACACCATCCCAGAGACCCGCAGAATTCGAGCCATTTTTCAACTTGGAAAGTTTGATGCAAGCTGCTGTTCCTACAACGAATGGTACCATCCTATCACTTGCTCAGACTATGGGCCATCAGTCAACAGAACCTCAAAAGTAAGTCATTATTAATTCTTAGCTTTATTGGCAAGCTATTGACGCTAGCAGGCACGCTATTTCTTCAGTCACTACTAAAGTCTCGCACGAGCTTTATGTCGACGTTTTCAAAGCCTGACAAGAAGTATGCACTACGTTACCGGCCGGTGTCAACATGCACTTTACTATTCAACCTGTGTCAACGGGCGGAGTCCAAGCTGGCCACGATCAGGGTGGCAGCATCTTAGGACTGGAAAAAGTCCCCCAATGCTGTAAGTTATTGTTCTTCGGTATCCTTGGCGAAATTACGGCCGTGACTCATAGATTTCTAGGGTGGGTATTCACAGCTGAGTGGCTTGAGCTCGCGGAGGAGGATCTAGCTATACATATCGCAGTTAGTACCATCACCAAGCGTACACAGCAGTTAGCCGTTGAGAGAGGATTGCTCCTAGACTTTGTGCTATCTAGTTTTGCGGGCAAAGGACAAAATGTGATGGGGAGCTATGGAGCACATAACGTCGAACGTTTGAAGGCAACAGCAGCTAAGTACGATCCAGAGAGGGGTTTTCAGAGACTACAGAACGATGGATTCTTGTTGCGCGATGTTTAGTTCTAACGAGCAGGTGCAAGAATCATCACCAATTGTGATGCTTGTGGCTCAAACCCACCGGCGCCAGATTTTTGCTTTCATTACTTTCTCAACAGCAAGAATTAGAAGGAATTCATCCAGCAAGAGTCTGCCCCGTGTGTTTAGGAGTTTGTCTCTCTAATATTTGTGACATATATACTATACTGTACCCCTTTAGACTACCTCCGTAGTTTATCGGCAATAGTGGGCTTCCCCTGAACTAGCGAATGGCCCGCGCCTTTCTAAGCGAGCACGTTTAGGGGACACTGGCCAATAGCATGCGCTATAACACAGTTTCTCACTAGTTGATTTGCTACCGATCCCGCGTACGCATATACATTTATCACTTACAGGGGCGCAATATAGTGAAGGTTTGGTAGGCATATATCTGGAGTCAGTATCTCCCGGCTGTTATCCGGCTTGAATAATCTGTCCAGTACTCCTCTCGAGACTACGGTGCAGAGCAATGGAAACTCAGCTGAACGGACTATGCCCTTTGGAGCGCGGGCATATCTTGAAAATATGGTATATGTTGGGGATAAAGAGAAATTAGTGAGGGTGGTCATTAATGACAGAGTAGTCCCGTTGCAGAAATGCGGGGCAGATGATTTAGGAAGATGCACACGGACCAAGTTTGTCGCAAGTCAGACCTTTGTGATAGATGGCGGGGTTTGGGGTCAGTGATTCTATTAGGAGGCTTTTGGTGACTAGGAATAAACACTGCTGTATCCGTAGACAGAGACTAACACCCCAGGCGCGCGGGTTTTATTTGCTCGCTTAGAAACCATTCAGAAAAAGGGGCGAATGCGCTCTCGCCATGGATAACGAAAGCGGCACTAAATTGAAAACTACCGGGCTAAAAGTAATATCTACAGCCGGTATGAGCTTTGGTTGAATATCAGGTGGTTTCAAGATGCTAAAAATGGAAATCTTAAAGGCAAATTGTTGAATCTATTTCATGAAGCTCACTTTAAACTACATGAGCGTGAGGGCCTAAAGTAGCTGCTTCGCCCCATAGCTTTGGTGAATCAAGATCGCGGAAACTCGTCCAAGAACATCGTCCATCTCGCCGACCCCCTTTGATAAAATAACAACTCCTCAGGGTGTAGGAAGAACTTGGATCACTCTATGAGGCCCCCTCTCCCTCCAGCTACGCAAATATTAGCGACTTTCGATACGAGAGTGCCACGATATGGACTTACCCAGGGTCAGCTGTTTGCCATAGAGATCCGCGGGGTAGAAACCCTGTAGAAACTTTAAGAGATGGAGGTCCTGGTACGTAAGTGAGTATCCCCACTCTACCCAAGTCGAGCTCCAAGCTAATAGATGTCAGCCATGCGATACGTTCAAAGTGATGCTGAGAACTTCGAACCTGCGATTGATCAACTCTCTAATGTCCCACTTCTTGTAAAATTGTATTTGGCAATCTCTGGCGCAGTCTTCCTCCAAACCTTTCTGCTATTAACAATATACTGAAACTTTATGGAATCCTTGAGGTGTTGTGGGAGCTGAGAAACTCCTTGAAGTCTGTTGTACCAATCGGTCATTTCGACGGTATGCTTGTCGACGCTAGTAAGTGTTAGACTGGTGAGTAGGGAGAATCGATTCAATCGAAGCCGGGAAGGAATTATAACTATCTCTTGCAGTCTGCGGGGACATTCTATGCTCTCAGCAGATTTAGCCGGCTGATAATATTTGATGAGCTGATCGACGTCCTTGGCACCGGCGAGACCCAGCCTGACAACCTTTCCACAGAGGATATGGCGGTTAGCTTCCAGCAGGAAGTATCCCATAAGCTCTGGGTCATCGAAAATGAAGACGTCGGATGCCCAATTGATATAAGTGTCTCTGAACGAGCCATACGGGGGTGGGGTAATACCTTCGTAGAATCGCTGGCCCACATGTCTACTTTCATGACAAACGTGAAGTGTTGCAGGTGCGAGTGCTTTGAACTCGTAATCACTTGACCATCCGATCTCCGTGAAGTCGAACTCTGGGTCATCGAGGCAGTGACCCTTCGCTGGAGTGTCGAGATGCATGGAGTTTTGGCAGGTGAAAAGAATTTCATTAGGCGCTGGAGTGACTTCAATGATTCGAGGCTCGCATGCAGCGGATGCCCATACGAGCTCGCGAATTTCCTTGGGAAATTTGTTGAACGGCCAATAGGTTCGTCCGGGCTCGAATCTTGGCAAATATCTGGCGACTCTGGCCGCTGCGGTTGTGTTGCGAGGAACAACCAGTTCAGCATCAGGATCGGGCTTGATGCTGGTACTCAAAGGTAGGCCGAGTTCCATTTTGAGGTTATCGCTCATGATAGCGGAAGGAACAACGTTCTGTGGAAAGACAATGTGAGTTGGGGAAAACTAGAAAGAGGTTGAGGAGGAGATGGCGTAGGGAAACAGGCAGAAGTGTAGTAAACAAACAGAAGTAATGGGATCACGACCATCGCAATCAACACCAAGCACTTTGGAAGTCAGAGCACCAATAGAAGCTTCAAGTTTCGAATTTCCCACGAAAGATTGGCCTATTAAAATAAATAATCCTCATGTAACTCCAAGTCTCAAACAAGGGATCCACTTTTACTGCGGGTGGGTTACACAAGATTGTTGTAACAAGGGTCATTTTGAACCAATGTTCTACTCATAACCAATCATATCTAATTGAAAATTGCAATGGGACTGTGCGTAGCCGCACTTAAGAAATGGTAGGATTTCAAAGGTAGGCTCCCGCGTGGCGGGGAAGTCAAAGCGAGGTGCAAACATTACTTTTGGCAGGCAGCCAAGATCAGCGATTTGATTTTGAGGATTTTTAATATGAACTCCGACTTTTCTCTTTTTTAAGCCAAAGTCTTCATGCACTTCAAGAGGTTCCCCCTCGAAATTCGCGAAATGATTTGGGGGCTTGCCGCCTGCGAACCTCGTGTTATTAAAGTTGCTTTCATTGCAAAATATGCCTATGACTGGCAGCCAGTAAGCAGCGTTGAAGAAGATATTTATCTACATTCCGACTACACGCTTAAATCTGGATCTTTTGCCCCAGCCATACTACAAGCTTGCGAGGAGAGTAAAGCCGTGGGGGAGAAGTACTACGAGCGGCCTCGAGGTGGAGGACATGTTCTACATCAATTGAGAGAGCGACATCATCTTGTTTGACATCATCTTGTTTGACATCATCCTGGATCTCTTTGATAAGACTTCATGGGGATCTAGATCTAGTGATGGTAGAACGACTTCGGGCTTCGTGCACCATAACTGCGATTGGCTGTACGAAATAAAGGAGAAGTGTCTGCGGTTTGGCCTACATGACAGTCATGCAAGCAACTTCGTCAAAGAATACGATCACCGCTACCATTTCAAGAAGCTGAAGGAGATCTTCGTATTCCCCAAGACGCCGAATGAGGATTGTGACGGGGAAATGACAGTTGTCAGCACGAAGAAGCGAAGCGCCAATGTGTCGTGGAGGAAGTTTCAGAAGAGGCCGGAAGTCGAGATTCCAAAGTACTTGAAAAATTCAGTAACATACGTGTGTGCTTTCAGGAACAAGGACCCACCTCTGCGGCGAGAGAGGTCTGTCGTTCCACCTGCCTTGAGGGATTTTGACATGGATTTTCGCATAGAGATCATTTTTTAGGCGCGCGCAAAAAGAAAACAAGAAGAATTTGTTCCGCGAGGTCCATCAGGTCTTGGTCGCGGAAAATGCAGTGAGCTTTGAATGAAATATGTTTAAGCTAAAGGCTCCCTCACTGTGAATTAAGAACATGAAATAACCGCAGTGAGGATAATTAGGCTTTGTTCACAGTTTTGGTCCACCAAATCAGTTCTGAACCTAACTCACGAAAAGGCATGACCATGGAAAGAATAACTCGTATATCATGTTATGAACTTTCACCGATATTTTATCGTACACTTCCTGTCCCATCTCCGCAGGCTCAAGCCTCTGCAAACCCAGGTCTACATCATTGGGCCCCTCTACACAGAGGCACTTGGCGCGCCTAAACGAGCCAACCCAGATGCCCTCAAGATCTGATCCTGTCCGTCACATACTGTCCCACCCCACACTAGCATTCAAGGCCAAAGACAAGCAGCATACTCTGGATACATTCTCGGCGGCCCATAAACTTGGCTCAGCTCATCACTTAACATCTGCAGCCCATCCAAATGGTTCTTCTCCTTCGCATACACATGTCTTTTCAGCGCTATATTCCATGCAAAGCTCGAGTGCGCTACCCCCGCAAAATCAGACGCTTTCAACATGACCAAGAAATCCACCAGCGCTTGCTGGTCCCATGTTAGTGCCTCCAGTCTCTTCAGATCCCGTCCCTTGAGCATGTCGAATTTCGTGACCACAGGTAATTGGAGCGGCGACGCATCCGTGGCAAATCTTGCGACTTCGGACAGGTTTCCCGACGCAACATATATAACACTTGAGTTCGAGCGGGGCGCTTGGTCGAGATAGAAGGCTGATTGTTTATCGTAACGTCCGTAAGTCCAATCATCAGCAGGCCAGGCCTCAACCGCATCTTTCTCGGTGCGTAAGTGGACGCCAAAGAAGGCGTTCGGAATTATCTGTTGGGTTAAGTCCAAGTCGAATTTAAATGCTTTCGACATATTTTGAAGGACTTTAGTGGCGAGGAAACGAACGTCATTGCGGAATTTGAGGATGCTGCCGAAAGAAAGAGCGAAATTCGAGCCGTCCGAATAGATTGGGTATTGGAGGTAGGAACGTTCGAGGTCGATGATTATGGGTCCGATGACCGTCGGAGCAGCATATTGCTCCAGGCATGTATAGAATTGACTGCGCCAAGAAGATGGATCTGGAAGCCCGGTGTGTGGTATGTCCCCATCAACCACACTTTCTGGCAATAGCGAGATGGCGTTGCGGGCATTGCTGAAGTTTCCTATGTCGGAAATAGATCTATGGATCTTGAGTGAAGAGCAGGAAAGTCGGATGGAATCCAGGAAATGTTTAGTGTCGAATATGTGTGAAAAATCTGTATTCATCCCCGTTCTTATATGGGAGATATCCGACGCATTTCGTAACACGATTGTTGGGAGAACTAAACTTGCACCTGCTGAAATAGCATATCGAACGCAGTTTAAAACTGAGTTTCGTACATTGCCAACCCCGCCAATAGGTCCATTGCAAGTGAAAACTAAGCTCTCGTTCCACGTCGTCTCGCCACAAATGCTCTTGACTGATTCTGATTCGATAGCGGGAAAATTGAACGCGTCGACGATTTCGTTAGAGTGATATCCGCGCCATGGGAGATTATCGGAACGCTCATATGACCGGTACAAAGCTACCCAAAAGCAGATGGCTGTACAACCACAGGCTGCGACCAGAGCATAACGTTTCGTTGCGCTAATTGGAAAACGAAGTTTGATGGTCATCTCAAAGTGGGAAAAAGAGAGATTGGGTTCAGCAGCGTAAGGAATGGAGATACCCCTTAGTGATGGTAGAACTGCGGCATTTGAGGGTGTTACATTCCTCGACGTACCTAACGTCACACCCATAACTAGGGCGCAGAAAAAATATCGAAACAAATGACTGAACTAGAGCTGACGGAAATTTCGTATGGGAGTAGGCACCGTCTCCCTCACTCGAGATATTTGGTCCGCCGATTCCTCCTATTCAAGACTTTGAGTCCCGACCATCTTCATATGACAGTCCAGTCCCCAGTTTGTGAGAATATCAAATGTAAGCAGGCAGGGGAAATTCTCAACTCGGACGTTAAAGCTCGGTGAAAGTATCTTATGGCAACACTGTACAGACTTTTAAGATGGCCCCGATGCCAAGAACCACATGATCATTTTCCGAATATCTCCTACCCAAGCAACTCCATATAGTCCCACAAAAGATCGCTCTTTAAAACTCACAAAATACCGACCATCATGCTTACTTGCTTCACTTGGTACGGGTTGGCAGATCTCTTTCCAACGGCCAAAACTACCTCAATCAGTAAAACGGCTTCGCAAACGGTTAGAAGACTCACCTCATCAGCTTCCTCCTTCGAAACATCTGACTTTTGCAATGCCTCATTATCAATCAACCCCAGTCGTCCTTTCCTAAGAAGAGCCCACAGTGGCCTCTTGTCATTAGAAAAGCCGTCGAATTCTTCTTTAGCCAACTTCTGCTTGAAATCGCGGATGAAATCGTTATAGAAAGTAGGCACCTCGTGCTCCAGTAGCTCGGTTCTCAAAACCCTGATATTTTCCGCGACCCTCTCAAGTGTGAACCCATCCTTGATCTGCGTCACCATTTTGTGGATGATCTTGACCATCTGATCAGCGGCATCATGGACCATGCTCTCGGATGTGGTGTGATTAAGCAAATGTCTGAAGTCTGGAATAGAGTTCTCGATGGTGATTTTCCTAGGCTTTTCACTGTCGAGAAGGGAGTCGAGGTCCAAGCCAGAGAGAGGTGTGATTTGATCTCGTCCATAACGCTTGCCCTTGGCCTTCTTTTCGACTGTATACAAATTAGAAGGGAATTCTCTAGATTCCAATTTGAACGAGCGTGGACATACCTTGCTTCACGTTCGCTGCCTCGATGAGCTTTTCTAATTTAGGAGCGGCTTTTGCTACAAGCTCCTCCGGCGGTTTGGACCATTTAATCAAGATTTCAGCAGGCTCGGCAATTGGTTTGTCTGGCTGCACTGCACGTGTGCGAATGGCCTGCTGTATTCGATGGATCGCCGGCGAATATGTATCCTCGATGGGCATGTATTCTGTAGGTTGGCTGGAATATGTTAGCCAAGTCCGTATCTGTTGCCAGAGTAATCGCGTACCCGTCTTCATCCTTTCCAAATTTAGACAAGTCCATAGTGTCTACATAGTCACTCATAGCATCTACCAGATCCTTGCTTGGAAGGTTTCGGTGCTTGGTCATTGTTGCGCCTGAAGTGGTGATGACGCGGTCCAAAGGAGGAAAACGGTAGACACGGAGGTCTTCTGCGAAAGGAACCGGAACATCGTACAGAGCTTCTAGGTCGGGTTCGACGACTGGTGCCATGACAATGATTCGAGGATCTTTGCCATCCTTCTCCACCAGCCTGGCAATGGCATAAGAATCTAGCTCGTAGAGGGCGTGAACAAGGGATGAAAATGCTAGTCTAGCTTTGTCATTTACAGTCTGGCCCACAGTAACGTTGCACTCTCCCATATTCAGATATCGCTCGTACTAGAGCATATTAGCAAATGTTTTCTGCAACTCGTTGAGGACTTGCCTTATCGCTCGGAATAAATCCAATAATCTCAAAGCCCTGGACAGTCTCAAGCTTTGTCACATTCTCATCTTCCGCGGAAATGGGAACCGCGGTGCTTCCATAAAGATAGCCTCGAGAAAGCTCGCTACGGTCGACATCCCGCTTTCCACCCACCCAGGATGGGTCGTTGACTTTGTATACAAAATTGCTTCTCACTTGAGCAAGGTCCGGGGCATCTGGCATCTCTGTGTCACCCTCGACTGTATGCGAAGATTGCCCGCTAGGTTCACCACCGACTGTTGATCGAGTAGTATAGCTACTCGCACCGGGAGGTCTCGCTACTTTTGTCTTAAAATATCTCTCCACATCAATGAACAAAGCTGTATCGGGGTTCTTGTTGAAATCTCCAAGAGATAGCATCCCTCTATAGGAGGCATACCACTTGCTCTCTTTCACATCAGGAATAGCAAGATTTTCTATTGCTTCGACAGTTGTCGCAAATACGCCACCGCAGCTTTCCACTAGAGTTTTGAGAAGTCGCTCATTATTTCTCTAAAGTGGGTGAGCAAAGCGACCTTATGTAGGAGAGCAATGGCAAACCTTGTGTTCTGATTTATCCTCCTCCTTGAAACCGAACTCTAAGTCATCAAAATCGGTCCCGCTAAAGCAAGTTAACTAGAAATTTTGCATCATTGCAAGTGCACTTACACGACAACAAGGTCAATACCGATTTCGTTGATTTTCGCAGCAATAGATTCAAGGTCGCTCCCGTCCATTGATCCTTGACCGTCTGTGAGCAGAACAATCTTGCGCTTGTATTTTCCCGGCTTCCCGCCCTTCAGTGTTGTAAACTTCTGAATTGTTTCGACTGCAATGACAATAGCAGATATGGCGTCGCCGTATTCGGTAGAGCTTGGTCTGATCTTATTCTGCAGATCCGTAAGATGTGTCATGTTGATTGGTCCGAGTTCTTTCAAAGTAGCTATTCTCAGAGTCAGCACTGCAACAAAATTGTCAAGAGGCAAAATGGAGGATAGGAAACGCGGTCAGGTTCTTTTTGAGATAAACGTGTAGCAAAATTCCCAATTCTCCATTGGATGACTGACCTATATGCTCATAACCTTCACTAGTTCCCAGTGGATTATCCGTCTCATCGTGGCGTAGCGCAAGGACGCCCACGTTCAATGTTGTTCTGTTTGTCGCCAAGGTGGCTGCGATCTTATCCCAGACATACTGCATGCCATAATCGAGGTCGCTTTCGATACGCCCATTGTGGCATTCGGCCGTGGATGAACCTACATCAATAATGAATATGGTGGCTTCTTTGGTAGCCATGGTACTGGCTGGTTATGAAGTTGATGTTGTGCGGTGATGGAGGAAGCTGAGTTGACGCGGAGGTTGGATTTAGGAAGTTAGGCAGACGCGTGCAGGGATTCACGAAAACACATGACCCTCGGCATTGAAACTACTGTGAGTAGCCGTCATGATATCGTGCCATTTCTGAAGTCCATCTCTTCCGCCTGCGTTCATTAAATATTTCTCTGGTAACATTTTATTTTTCTCGAAAAAATAATCCCATTCGACGGTTTCCAATATGCCTGATCTCTCAATATTTTCGTCTCCAGCACCGTACCATATCATTACGTACGATTATCTCAATTTCCATTCGCAGAAGCTAGCTAATGGGGCATTAGATATGGCACGCTGCTTGGAACACAATTTTTCCAAGTAAGTATTCGTCAATTGAGCCTCTCTGCTATTGGAAATACGCCTGCTAACCAGGTTTTTTCCACAGAGCTTCGTTGGTGGAATCGTCGCTTTCAAAGCGCTCCCCCGGCCGCAATTCTCCCAACTTCAGCAGAAGATCTTCCCAATCTATTTCGGCCTACAAACCGCATTGCCCGTCGTCCTCGCTTTAACATACCCGAGATCGCGTAACCCACTGGGTACAGCATCCAGCTTATCTGGCGCATTCGCAGAGTCCAACAAGTGGAGTGTTTTGGCGCCTATAGCGACAATGTTTGTTTCGGGACTGATCAATATGTTATACGTCGGACCAACTACAACGAAGATTATGAGGGAGCGAAAAGTTCAAGGTATGTCAATTTGAAAGAGAAAAGACGATAGAGCTGAAGCTCACACGATTGCCGCAGAAACTAGAGATGGCAAGAAGAGCTACGACCCCACCCCACATTCGAAAGAGATGCAACAGTTGAACAGAGCCTTTGGGAAGATGCATGGAATTTCATCTTTGGTGAACCTGGGTGGTTTTATTGCTACGATCTGGTACGGCTTTTCTCTTGCGGAGAGGATACAATAGCGCGGGCACTAGTGTGAAAGACCCCCAGACTGTACATAGTGAATAGTTGCACATAGTACGCGATAGTTTCTCATCTCTTATCGTCAATCATGACTTGCAGTTAAGTTTTCAAGTAGTATTCTGTTTATATCTGAGTCCTGCAATTTTATTGGCCAATCTCATATTGCGGCTGACAAGTGCATTTCTGCCTGCTGACCCTAGGCCGTCGCCGTCTTTATTTCACATCTCCAGCCTCACCTCCAAAACACATTCTCACCGTATCCCCTTGCTTCCTCTCGTTACCAAATGCGTATACTACCCAGGATAAGATCACGGCTCCGGAAACTACGTTGTTTCCCAACTTTCAAATCCCTCTCCAAACACCCCAGATATCTAGCCCCGCGTTACCCCGCCATGTCCTTCCCCGACTTCCCAAAGCTGCCCACAGAACTGCGTCTCAAAATATGGGACTACGCATGTCCCGCGCCCCGCATGGTCGAGTTATCATGGAATTCCAAAGCTCGATGCGTCGTATCCAAAACCCCACCTCCAGCCTTACTCTCGGCATGTCACGAGTCACGCCGAAACTTCATCAAGGGGTATGAAGCGGTGCAATTATTAGATTGCTTAGGCAAGCCCAGTCGCCAGATCATACGTATCGATTTCAGTCGAGACACACTATTCCTTGGACCAGCTTGCAAACATTTGATCCCAACTGGCAAGACTGAGCCCTGGGTTATACAAAACCCCGCTATCCTCCGCTCAATTCTCAAATCGACAACGTTAATGTCCCATCTCAGGGTGGTATCCTTTGATGCGAATTTCGTTCTCGCATTGACTGGCCTTGACGATTTTATGACGTTGTTTAAGAGGCTAGATGAAATGAAAGAGGTAGCTGTTCAGGTGCATGTCAAGGACCCAGAGTGTGGGGATGTGGAGTTGACGAAGGCGTGGCAGGTCGTTCATCGGGCGCTTGCGGATTCGGGGACTACGAAGAAATTGAGGGTTAATGCTGTTATTGAAGGGAAGGGTCCAGATTTCAGGATTGCTGGTGTTGCATTTTTGGGCCATTGAGATGCCGGGAGTCTATTCGATTCAAAACATTTCCAGCACTTAGGCCATTTGGGTCTTCCAACCCTGAAGCTCGAGATCTCTCACGAGACAGCTGAAGCAAAGGTTCCTTCTCTGATCCAGCCGCCGAGTCTACAAGTACTCGGGATACATATACCCATTTGACTTTGATACTTCGGTCTTCTTGTATTGCAGAGCCAACTTCCGTTTCTCATTCCTTTAATCCTAGCCTACTAGCAAGTACTTTATACAAAGCTTCAAAACACACTGTCTCTGTCCTTGAGCCATTGCTTCGTTTCATCTAAACCCATGTACCTGTATGTGTCAGCAAATGGCTACGCTCGCACGTTGCTGGACTACCTACGTTACCAAGAGCACTTTCGAGAAATCATCGACATCTTCAGGCCTCCCAATTTTGACAAAGTTCTCAAAATCGAAATTCTCAACGACGTGATATGCTTTCCATTTCTGAAAGAAGTCGAATGACGATGGCGCCTCCCACAAGGGTTTAGACACGGTGAAGCAGTGAAGGTATTTCCAGGGAGCAAAGAACGCATCTTCACATGTCAACTGAGTACATTTCTAGAAGACAGTGACTTACCATCATCGTTTCTGCTCATCACACTCCACAAACCCAGAAAAGCATACGCCATAACAATAGTCCGCCGTACAGACTCAGCAAAAATCCACCACTTCGAACGTCAGCGAATAAAACCATAAACAAGGGACGAAGTCTCAAACATACCTCCCACGACCTCGGAGGCTTCAGATCATTCACACTCTCACTCGTCCTCAGATTCTCCCTAATCTTACACAACTCATCCACCCAATCCCTCAACAACCCCATATTCCGATCAGCATTCGACCTCAACGTAACATCCCCATCAAACAGCCCAATAACCTGATACAAAAACAGTGCTTGAGTCCTCGCCAGTTTCTCTTGAGGCGTATTCACCACTCCCAGCTGCGCTAGCTCTTTCAAACTTTCGCAGAGGACTCTGAAGACTGATGTCTTATTGCTGTCTGTCATGTGGCTGTAAAGCGTACAGACGGTGAAGCAAGATTGGATCGAGGGTGGCATTTGGTCTTTGTAGAGATGTTTGTGTAGCCAGGGCGTGCTGTTTTCTGTGGCGAGTGTGCCGGGGTGGTTTTTGAGGGATTGCACTATGAAGTTTACTCTGGTGTTTGGGTCGTAGACTTGCCAGGGCTCGTAATGTTTCTTTTCTGTTCGTCGGCAATGAAACTGTTGAATGAGAAGAGAGTCACTAACGCAGAGCTCAGCCATGGGAGAATAGTCGAACTTGTTGAGTACTTGTTCATTCTCCTCGTGTTGACTGAAAGGTTCAATGGTATCATTGATAAGCTGCATCTCATTCGATGTTGTAGCCTGGTTTTCTGTGAAGTTCAAAAACGGATCTATAGATGGATCGAAAGTCGGCAAGCAGCTGGGATCCAAAGTAGCTGGTCCGGTGTGATGCTCATCCATATAATCATTTGACGACGACAGGGTGTCAAATACAGCCCAGGACAGACCCAGCTCTACGGAATCGAGATCATGAAAAGCTTGATCGTATGTCCGCTTTGCGTAAACACATTGGATATTTTTCTCCAGGCATCTTGAACAGGATGGTTGCCGCTTGTCGCAGCCCCGTTTACCTTTCACACAAGCATTACAGCTCTTTTGCCGTGAGGCGTAAGAGGCCTCGGGGGTGGATTCCTCAGTCATTCATGCTTTTTCTATTGCGCCGTGGATACTGGATGCGGAGGAGGACTTCTGCGGACTTTGGTTCTCGGAGTTTGAGCACGGGCCTCTCCGCATCTGACCAACCATATATAAGTCTACTCATAATTCTTTCAACTCAAATATCAGTTTCAATATCAAATTCATAATTTAAATCGCAAGGAACATGAAAATAATCCTCACAGGAAGCACCGGCTTCATCGGCAAAGCAGTTCTAGAACAATGCCTCAACAACCCCGCTATCACATCCATCATCGCGCTCTCCCGCCGCGAACTCCCTGCAAATCCAAAGCTTACATCAGTAATCATGAAAGATTTCAAGATGTATCCCGAAGAAGTCTTAGAACAACTGAAAAGTGCGGAGGCTTGTATATGGTGAGTCACTCGATTTCAAAAATAGACCGGGATGCTGATGGGAGAAGGTCAATTGGAACTTACGACGGGAACCCGGTAGTGGAGTTAGAATATCCCGAAGCATTTCAAACGGCGCTTTTGAAAGTTTTGGATGGGAAGAAGACGTTTAATTATGTGTATCTTGGTGGTGCTTTTACGGAAGAGGACCAGGAAAAGAATTTGTGGTTGTTTTCGAATGGACGGCGGATACGGGTATGTTTTCATATTCTCATGGAATATCTCTCATATCTGTGATTTTCATTAGCTAAACCTTCTTAGGGGCTTGCTCAAACCAAATTGTTGGAATTTGCAAAGGAGCATGAGAATGTGAAACCGCATGTTGTGAGGCCCGGAGGTGTTCTAGGGCCAAACGTAAGCGCATTTCAGCCTATGTTGGGATGTCTGCTCCCGACTGTGTCGGTGCAGATGCTGGCAATGGTGATGGCAGATCTGGCTGTCAATGGGGGAAGTGAGCACGTAGTGCAGAATCAAGCTATTTTGGACAGAGGGAAGGGATTGTTGGCTAGAAAGCTGTAAGTTTATGGCTAGCGAGGCTCTGGGAAAGAAGGGCAGTGATTGGTATCAGATTTGAATACAACTTTATAATTAATAATCTTCTTAATTAAGCAACCATCGGGGTTGAGTTCAAAAGATCCAAGGTCAACTATAGAATTTGATGTTAAGTTATTTAGTAAGTTAGAGACTCAACTGCTCGTCTCTCAGGTCCGAAGGGATCCGAAGCTTTTTAACAACGATCTCGCACGCTATAGATAGAGACGAATAAATTCAAAGAAGTGAAAGATTGAAAATCTTGGGTGTATATTTCCTGAACTCGTAAAATGCTAATTCTTGGGAAATTCTGCCCTTTGCCATAGCGCTCAAATGATTTGGCGCAAGTCCCTTTTGCAACACCATCCAGCGCCATTCGGCGAAACTCCAAAGAAAAAGACGTGATGTTGGGGTCGAGTACCGTAAGGCTGTAAATCTCCCTGAAAATGAATCACATCCCACACTTGACAGCCCATCTATTCTAGTGCATCATAACTCAAAGGCTTCCCCTCCGAGGAAAGCTCACTCCCTCTACTGCAGCCGAATCCGTAAACCAAGTGCATCTCTCACCAGCTCCCTCGTTCACCAACGCACAAGGCAGACCATTTCCGCTCTCAAATATTTCCTTCATAATCTCCTTCTTCCCTCCACCGGTAGCCACAAACGCAATCTTGACACCATGTGTAACCACAGGCAGTGTAAGCGTAATCCTTTTTGGCGGTGGCTTCGGCGAGTCCTCAATTGGCGCAACCCACGCATCTGATTCCCTCAACAGCTCATGGCCCGGGAACAAACTGCACGTATGTCCATCCGGTCCGCATCCCAACAGCAAGAGATCGAAGATCGGAAGCTTGACACTATCCCTCGCTGCAAAGCTACTCACAAGCAACTTCTCGTATTGATCCGCAAGCTCCTGCACGTCGTCTAGGTGCGCGACATCAATAGGGTGTACGGTAGGCTTGCCCATTTCCGCGGGGATCTTGTCGAGTAGCTCGGCTTTGAGTAGGCAGTAGTTTGAGTCTTCGTGGTCGAGGGGCACAGCACGCTCGTCGGCGAAGAAGATCTCCCATTTGTCAAACTTGATTGTGTCTTCCGGCGAGCTGGGAGGCGCGAGGAGCGCTTTTGCTAGGGTCTTGGGGAGGGAGCCGCCGGATACGGCGACTTTGAATACATTGTGGCGCGTGATGCCGGAGGTTTGGCATTGGATTATATAGGTTCGGAGTGTGGTCGCGAGAACGTCGACGTTTGGGAAGGCCAGGAGATTGGGTTGCCTTGCCATCTTGTGGAAAGTTGTGCTGGATTGAAGATGTTGTCTCTTGAGGAACTTTCTAGAGGCGTAGATCGGATTTGTGGCTGGTAGTGGGGTCGCTATCGATAGCTACTCGTATCTGCAATCTGGATTGAGAAAAGAGGGCCGTCAGAAACCGAATTTTTAGATGCTTGGTGCTATTGGGAAATTTGAGGCAGGAAGTTGATGAGAAATAAAATCTAAAGAAGAGAGCACTTGAAGTTCACGAGCAGTGTATGTTTGCGAAAGGCCACGACTTTTGAGAGGATCGTCGAACGATTCCACTGGCAGCCGAGATTGTTGCGGGTCAAGCAGTGCAGGGACAATGACGCTGGCGGCGATAAGAGCGTGAAATTCATCCTTACCGGTGATACTAGAAGTACTGAACTATGCGCCGTTTCTCTAGCAGCAGCGGCAGCGATCAGTAGCCAAGCTTCGAGCTAGTTAGTCAATGAGTTTGTTTGAAAGGGCGATTCAGTTGCTGCGTTGGCATGAGTAAGGAGAGTGCAGTGATAAAAGGACGGGAAAGACGACGAAGAGGTACGGAAGCATGCAAGAGCTTGGCGCTGGAGGAGTGAGGATCGAGATATAATATAAGCAGCCCACCAGGTTCCCCACGCAATCTCCAGGAATCATTGTGCCACAACGGCAAGGCTGAGCAACCACACAACCACGTCGACGGCACAGCAGCTAGAAAACTGGTTGTTTGTTTAGACGTTGCACGAATTTCCCCGCATACTAAGGATTTCATCCTTAGTACAGAAAAGGGGACGATCTTGAATCAGCATCCAAGTAGGTTTGGTCTTCAACCCCCTTGTGTATATTCCCCATCTCGTTGGTTGTACTTCGTTTTCATGCCTTGATACCTTGAGATCTTGCAGTTACCGATTTCCTACCAGTTTGGCCCGTTCGATTTCCTGCTTTTCTTTCATCTTGTGTATTACGGGATCACTCGAAACCTTGATGTAGAATGCATGCAAACCTCTCAATCGAGCTATGAATCGGTTAATAGTTCATAATAGGAAGACATTTGCCTCCGGATCCGCTCTCACAATATCGAAAATGCTGCCAGCGAAGCCTCTCGCATGTGATATCTGATATAACTTGGTGTAACCGGGATGTTCTGGTCCTATTCAGCCGGTCTTATCGACAGCGAAACAACGACGCTTCGGTCCGGGCAGTCAAGCCATTTTCTGCAGCGCGGAAGCTTTTGGGGATTGAGCTGCACGGCCCACCCGAGTCAAGGCCACCGTCCACATGGAAGATCGTTGTAGATTTGAAGCGGGCGTGGGATATCATATATCTTCTATCAGATCTCTGCGATATTCCTTCCCAGCCCCTCAATTGTGTGGTTCTCGTTGGCTGGATGTTTCTCCCGAGGGGTCGCCACAGCGTCTTTTTGTATGCGGGCAAGGTGGGAATGACTTCACGTAAATTCTTAAGATGACCAGTCTGATGTCAGCAAAGTCTTCGAAGATCCTATCCTCGCCTCCGTTGCCGCTGCATCCGCCAGCTTGAACAAAAGAAAGCCCATTCAAAAAAAAGAGTTGGTTTAATTATTTCACGTGGTTGCCCCTCCACAAGCGAGGGGCTGTTTTCGGAGATACAGTAAGCTTGACGTCGCAGGTTACGGCAAGCCTCAACAAATCCCAAAATCTCCAAATCCTCCAAATCTCTGAACAGAAATCAACCGATTCACGATGGCGCCCAAATATCTCACAGGAGATCAATCTTCGATTGACGAATTCATCAACAAATTCGACGTGCGTTAAGTCAGTCCGGACCATATCAACATGCTGTGCGTTGTGTAACTGACTTGGGGGTTCAGATCTTTCTGTTTGACTGTGATGGTATGTCAAGATCTTGAGATATGCCAGGACTACGCTGAAGCTTTTCTTAGGAGTGCTGTGGTCCGGCGATCAGATGTTCCCTGGAACAGTAGAGACGTTAGAGTTGTTGAGATCGAAGGGTATTTCTGAACTCCACCCCTGCGAAATAAGTTGCTAATTATCGCAGGCAAGAAAATCGTCTTTGTCACGAATAACTCGACCAAGTCTCGCGCCGACTATCAGAAGAAGCTCGATTCTATGGGAATACCAAGCAATGTTGATGAAATATTCGCATCGGCCTACTCCTCCGCGATCTACATTTCTCGAATTATGAAACTTCCCGCACCAAAGAACAAGGTTTTTGTCATTGGAGAAGCGGGCATCGAGACGGAATTAAAGACCGAAGGAGTAGAGTTCATCGGAGGGACAGACCCAGCTTTGAGACGAGACATAACTCCGGAAGACTACAAGAAGATTGCAGACGGATCAATGCTGGACGAGAATGTCGGAATTGTGTTGGCAGGGCTTGATTTCCACATCAATTATCTGAAGCTCTCATTGGGCTATCAATACATTGCAAGAGGAGCCAAGTTCCTTGCTACCAACACGGACAGCACTCTCCCTTCAAACCATACATTCTTCCCCGGAGCGGGCTCTATATCGATCCCGCTTATCAACATGACTAAACAACAGCCTATTGCCCTAGGAAAACCAAGTCAAGCAATGATGGATTCGATAGAAGGGAAGTTCCAGTTTGATCGAAAAACTGCCTGTATGGTTGGAGATCGATTAGACACAGATATCAGATTTGGTCTTGAAGGTAAACTTGGAGGCACCCTTGCAGTCCTGACCGGCGTCAGTAAGCAATCCGACTGGGAAGCCGAAGGAGCCGAAGTCGTTCCAGCCTATTATGTCGATAAGCTGAGCGACTTGAAGGGTTGAGACCCAGGTACCGGATTTTCAGAACCCACCTTCGGGCGCAGCGGGGTTTAGAGCATTATGCATGTTGACGGGTGGGCTTATTAGGCGTCTCCATGCTGCCTAGAACATAGACTAGAAGATTGTATGTAGCCTTGCTTTCAAAAAGATGAGATAAGACGCCCAAGACAGTGAATTACTGCCGATCCCAAATGACAGCAGTGTCTTGCAGCACGTCTAGTGCGATCGCAAGCTGCAAGTCGAAGCGCCACAATACTGTAGTGTAGTCTAAGACTTCTCACACGAACACATCCGGAGACGTGTCGATCAAAATGAAAATTTGGGAATTCTGAAGGTATATGAAGCAAACCAAGAGCAACTTAACCAAGGGGGCGGCCCGAGTTCCATTTAATGATAATTGAACCCTGGCAGTCGACCCTCTTCAACCTTAGTTTCACCGAAAACCGCGTCATTTTGGAGTCATTCTGCGCATCCCGGGCGATCTTAAGACTTGAATCATGAAAAACTATTTAACCTTTCCCCAGAAGGAAAATCACATACTGCTTCGGTGACTTTCTTAGTTAGGACCCTGAATCTGCGGAAACGGACCCTTAAAACAGGGCTCTGCAGTACGGCATAGCTACATTTTCATTGGAAGGGAGAAAATGCTCCGGACTGCTGGCTTGCTCCCACAAGAATCCAAGCTGCTACGATGCAGGCCACGCGAGAACGGCAAAATTTAAATATTCTCGAAAACCACTTTTTGGACACATTCAAAAATGTCATTTTCCCCCTCCGCACCATGGATAGCAGCAGTGATTTGGAGGACGACAACACCCTGTTCCTCCTCTCGCGTCGTCGAGCCCTCACCGGCGCCCTCGACCGGCTCCCCTACGACCTGATCGCCTACCTCGAGCGCGCGGCCGTGCATTCCGAACTGGGCTACCCGGACCTGGCCGCCGGCGATGCGTACAGGGCGCTATTGCTGTGCGACGAGTGCGCGAATGAGGGTTTCGAGTACCACGAACAGGCGCTGGATGCGCTGCGAGAGCGGTGTGGTGGGGCACGGGATCCTGAGCTGCCTGCGGTGTTGAAGTGGAGGGGCAATGTCGATCTAGAGCGCGGGGTAGAAGGGCTGGATATTGGTGAGGGGCAGAACGGGAATGGAGGGGCAGATCATGACAACGAGGACGAGGCAAATGCAGAACTGCAGAAGATTGCGCATATTGCTTCGATACGCTGCTTTCGTACCCTTGCGATCAGCCTGTTGCTATGCGGATGCCTCAAGAGCTCGTGGGACTTTTGCACTCGCGGATTGGGGATTGCGCCTGACGATGAGGATCTTTTGCAGGCGAAGGATTATATACAGCTTATGGCACGGAGGAGGTTGAAGCTTTCGCCGGGGGAGGAAGTGGATATAAATGAACTGCCTGACCAAGGGCTGGTAAGGCGGGAAATATATCCATGGAACGACTTCGAGCCGGACCGCTTCTCACAAGAGACGCTGGACTTTCTGAACAAGGAGCTGGAAACCGTGGCTCCGAAGTGTGAGGTGAAGGTGGTGGAGCTACCTACCTTGGTAGAGGGAATTGCAGAGCAGGCAAGCACCAATAAGCAACTGGGCCTATTCGCAAAAGAGGACATCGAACCAGGCGAAGTACTCCTCGACGAAATCTCCCTCCTAGCCGCGAATAATGTCCTAAAGGACTCCCTCTGCGATGCTTGCAGTTTGGCTCTTCCCCCTCTCACACAAGACAGCAAAGTAGTTGGCTGCCCTGACTGCGACGACATCATGTTCTGCGACTCCGACTGCTTGACACGCGCACAAGAATCCTATCACCCCGCAATATGCAACACAGACATCGATACCATAGCCAAGGACCCGGATCCCAAAGAGAAGCCGTTTGCTCTCTATCTGCTCTTGCTAGGGCGAGCATTAGCTATGGCCGCAACCCAAGAAGTGCACCCTCTCGAGCTCAAAGAAGTGAAATACATCTGGGGCGACTTCCTACCCAGCGCCTCAAACGCCGTTCCACTCTCTCCAAACGCAGGTCCACCCCCAACTTGGACACTGCCCTTCTCCTTCTCTTCGAACATCTCGGGTCCCCTACACGTGCTGGAGAAAATGGACATAGATATCTTCGCCAACATCTCCACTTACGACCTCTGGATCTTCAACACTCTGTACGCGAAATTCAGGGGCACGGCTTCAGCGCGAGTAAATCATCGCACTGGACACCCGGAAGTTGCGGCTGTGCACCCTCTATGGTGTTTGGCGAATCATGACTGCGATCCGAATGTGCGCTGGGAATGGGGAGCTAGGATGCGGTTTTGGTGTCGGGAGAAGAGGATTAGAGGTGAAAGGGGCGGGGTCGAGAAAGGAGAGGAAGTGCTGAATCATTATTGTGATATTGATTTGAAGGTACAGGAGCGACGGGAGTGGGCGAAGGGTAGTTTGGGAGGCTTGTGTATGTGCGGGCGTTGCAGGAGGGAGGCTAATGAGGAGAGTGGTAATTTAGATAATGGTGTTGCTTAGAGGTTGGGTATATAGGTTTTAGAGTAAGTAGATGAGAGAATTCACAAAAGATGTTTTCGTCTTGACCCCGGGAAGGGTGCGAATTATAACCGTCTTCAGGTCTTGGAAGTTTTCAGGACTCCTGTGGTTGCGTATTTTCTGCCACTTGAAATCTGCGGATTGTTGGTTAATGGAGAAAATCTTAAAGTCTCTTTCGAGTGCATTCATTAGGTAAGTATGCTGCGGCTACCCTGGCATAGTATCCTGCTAACGCCAAAAAGCAGGAAATTGGCAATGCATTTGAATATTGTGACGGGTGCTGCATATCGGTCTTTCTTTCGGCGAAGTAGCAAGCAGATTACCACCCTATTTCAATGCTGCATTCGCTGTACATATTGATAGGACAGGCTGAAAGACCGAGAGCACGAACTTTTGGAGGTGGTGATTGGTCAGATCAAGGTACGAGCTTGAGTTACCATTTGGCCCCCAATTACAACGTTTTTGGTAGAGATCTGAGCTACCCTTGCCCCTCGAACGGTGGGAAACGAATCAAACACGGCGTTCAAACGTCATTCACGATAACTTATGTGCTAATGTTGCAGGGTATGATACAAGCTTCAGCGGGCCTTTAACCGCGCCGCCATGGTTTTAAGAGTAACTGTTATCCACGCCTTCGTTGTTGCATTGCTTGATTCTCGCGGCAACAACTATGAAAGTAATACTCAAAAAGTCTCTTCGAATACACTCAACCTCCAGAGAGTGTTGCAACAAAGTGTCCCAAATTTTTGAGTGCTCAACATAAAAATGGATGGCAGGTATACGGCTGTCCAGAATGGAGAGTCTGGATTTGCGCTTAACGATCTCGCAATGTCCAGCTCTGTCACGCAGAAAACAGTGAGTACCATTCAATTCCTGTGCCTTCTCAAATCCAGCTTCATGCTTGTTTACTCACAGTAGCGTCATATCTTACAGGTCGCTGAGCCGTCCTCGCCATCGTTATTACCCAGACGAAACATAAGAAATGGCAATACATATACTCCCGTTCCAGATCAAGGACTCAACGACTCCCGCGACATAGACAAGGACAAGCAGCGTCCGCAATCATCCGAAGCTTTGACCGGAGACCGGCCTCAAGATCTACTGCCTCCTGTTGACATCGGCTCTGGCACCAAGTTGCAGTGCCTTGGCGCGATATTCTTCGGTGTAGCGTGCTTTTTGGCCTGTATTCTTAGCAGCGCATACTTCTGGATATACAATTCGAGGCGGTACAGGGGGCACGTTGCTCCTGTGACTTTCCTAAGCAAAGGCTTCTCTGGCGAGGTTGTCTCTTTGATGGCCAATATTATCCTCACACAATGCCTGGAAGGCTTAGCGTACGTCCATTCGATATCTCTTCGCTGGGCACTGCTCAAGGAGGACCGACTTGTGTTCAACACCAATATTCGCTTGCTCACCAGTTCGAAGCTGTCTCGTCCTAATAGCTGGTACATCAACTCCATCTCAGCAATTCTACTAATAATTTGCTATGGGGCCACTTCGACACTTGTTATCCCCAACGTCAACCCAGATACTTCAGGTACTTCCCACGATGTTGGGCCCAGATACGTAAACATGGTCGCCTTGTTAGTACTTGGACTTGCCTTGTTCGGCCAAACCTTGCTTGCAATCTGGTGTTACTACAACAATCTTCGTGACATTCCATCATGGAGCGCAAATCCCCTGAATACAACAGTAACCATGCTAAATCAGCAGTTGGTACAACATAGGGAAGGTCGCTGTATGAGCCCATTTCAGGTTCCAGATACGTCGGACGGAAGCCCAAGTCTCCCACGTACAAGGCAACCAAGTCAATGGCAAGCCAGTTCATCTGTAAGACGCGTCAATATATTCATCTGGATACTGGTTGGTGTGTCTTACATGTGGTTCTTGGCAATCGTCCTAGTCACACGGAGCAACGTGCGAACTAATATGGAGGATTACCACACGAGCAATCAGCCCTCTGCCTTAGGACCAACATGGTTTTTCACATGGGATTGGAGTCCTGTCGTTCCCTCTTCAGCTCAAACGCCCTATTTTAATGCGGTTTACTTCACTCTAGACCCTAACGAAGGGAGTCAAGAATCAATGTCTTTTCCTGCCGCTCTTGTCGTCGGGCTCGTTTTTGTCTGCGCAATACAAGGCTTGCAAACCCTTGCCCTCCATTGTGCAGAGCTCATCGTCAACACATCCCGAGACGAGGATGTATGGAGAGCCCTCGACGCCCAAGACGGGTCCAACTCCAAAAGTCATGCCCTGACGACACCGCCCTTCTTAGCTGCGCTGTTGAGCTGGAAGTACGATATGCTCCAGATTTTCAAATCTCTTCTGCATTGGCTGCTAGGTCAATCACTTCAGCCTTCCTTTGCGGCTCCTGGAGCTGCTTTTTTCACCATGTTATACTCCCGTGTGTTCGTCTACTGTATCTGCGCCACCGTCTTTGCTTTCGCCATCGCGTTCCTCGCATTTGTGGAGCCGAAAGGCCCGCAGCCGGCAACCTATGGCCACATACAGACTATCGCAGACGTTATTGATGACTGGACCTTAGACAAGAATGGATGGTTTTGGTGGGGTGACAAAGGTGCCAGGGGAGGAGTTCGGCACGCGGGGATGAGCTCGCGGAAGGAAGATCTAGGACCGATAGAGATGAGTGCTCTTTACGCGGGTGAATTAGCAGGGACTTGAGTATTAAAAGTTTGCGAAGCACGTCGTGGACCAATGTGCCTTGGCCTGGCTTTCCTTTGCTGAAATGTGAATGAACGCTTTCAAGTATGTAACGAGCCTGGTCGCTTAAGTCTGTGGAATTCAAGATATTTGAATACAAATAAAATTTCAGAATATTTAAATTTGAGAAAACCTAGGGATTAAAAATAAAGAGAATATAATACAATTCGCAAAATATTAATATTAAGTTCTTTTTATTTGTTGTTGTTCCAGAATCTTCAAGTATATTGGGCAAATGTAGATATTGCAATCCTGAAGCGGGGTTGTTGAAGTCTTAAAAACACCCTGAATTCCACAGACTTAAGCGACCAGGCTCGTAACCTCGTAAGGCCTCTCCGCATGGCCAACTATCTTCCTTCGCCAAAACGACACACACACGACACATCCTTATCTCTGGTTCAGCCTCATAAGACCATCACTCACGGGATTTGGGTTTTTAACCGTGAATCTAGACATGAGCATCGAAATGGAAGGACCCGCCATGCCTAGCGGGTTGAAACGCTATAATTACGAGTGCCCCTGCGCGTTCTGCTTCATAAGTTCTAACGGCGGCGAGCCTCATGGTAAAGGTTGCGAGGTAGATATCAGGGTAGAAGAACACTTGAAGGAAGTCTCTATACTGTATGCCTTCTCCTGTGTCCAAAATATTGACTACCAGCTCACTCCTAATTTTTAGTATAGTAAGTGATAATGCAAAATTTCGACAGCGGGAAGCAAACCCTGACTGTCACCTTGTCTAGGCTGGCTGCCCTGAAAGCGTCACCCTCATCGTCGGTCCCCAAAAAGTGCGAATAGAGTGTCACAAAGCATTGCTAGGCTTCAAATCAGAGTACTTCGATGCGCTCTTTTTTGGTGGCTTTGTATCGACTGCTGGAATGAACAGAGAGGTTCAAATGGAAGAGGAACTACCTGAGGCCATCTCGATATTTGTTTCATGGCTTTATACTGGACGAATCGCCCTAAATTGGGAAGTGGCTCCTGAAATTTTGTGGATATTAGGAGACCAACTTAGAAGCGCCGCTTTTGCCAACGAGGCCATGCACCTTATTTTCACCAGATACAACCGCGAATATCTAGAAGCAGGCACGGCCGAATACGTATACGAAAATACCACCGAGGGCTCTAAACTCCGACGATTTATTAGAGACCTTGTTCTTTCGGAGGGTCCATTACGCGAGCGGAAGCATGCAAATCAGGTTGCACATGCAAAGTACAAACATGAATGGAAAATGCTCATACGACGGCAATTCGATCTCGTTGTTGATATCGCACTCGAAGGATCATTCTACAGTGAAGGGTCACTGACGAGGCCATACCCGTACCTTTGGGAGCAGCACAGCGACTATCTAGAACCGATAAACACCCGTCCTATCGAAGACTTTCTCAAAGGAAAGCAAAGGCAGGGCACACGCTGATCGTCTGACTGTGGCATATAAAACAGGGTGCGAAAAAACTAATTTTCATTTGAATCCATCGGCAGCAGAAATCTAAATTCGAGAACCCGCCGGAGACTTGCAGAGAGTTAGTTTACTGGCTGGGAAGGATAGTTTCTTTGTCGAAAATGCTGCATGTTATTTACGTAATTGCTTCATGTTCAGAGCCTCGCTGCTTTCCCCTTCCTGTTCAAAAACATTCGTTGGCTACCTGTTATGGAACAATGGAGGTATCACTGTTTCAAATTTCCGCACGGCGTACATCGAAACCCACGAGTCGATTTACCTACCTGCGCGATGTTCCTTTCGGAAGATTTCTAGAGATATTTCTAGGCTTCAATGTTCTCGAGTGACTCAGCCCTTCTTTGCGATGGTTCCTTCCTCCGCGGACTTTCATATTCTTTCGATAATCTGCTGCAGCAGGTTCCTATGAGATCCTGCTTTCTTCCCTCTCTACCATTATAAGGCCTCCTCCCTGTTTCTTTCTCGCCTTCCGCGCACCGTCAACTTCACATCCTACCAACTGCAACCATATATCAGGAAATTTGACGCAACTAAGAACGCTTGGTTCTCATACATCATACACACAGTCGGAAACCTTCACCGTTGAATACTGACATGGAGCAACAAGATCTGATCTATATGGATCATGAGTTCTACGAATATCCCTGCGCCTGCCAATTTTGCGAAAATGAATTCTATCATGGTCATCGAAACGACAGGGTGACTGACTGTCTTGGGACCCTCAAAACCCAAAAGCATACCAGGAAAGTCAGCCAACTGTACGCGATCGAAGACTCTTTCTTCAATCTGTATTTATGCCGACCTCTGCCTCGCAGGTTGATCGCAAGTCCTGACATTGTGACTCTTTTTATCGGTCCTGAAGGGGCGAGATTGACATGCCATAAAGCTTTGTTGAGGTATGCGTCGGAGCGTTTCGATGCTCTCCTTGGCGACTGTGAATCGATCATCGGAGGCGAGATAAAATTAAGGGACGAGCTGTTTGAGCTCATGTCAATTTGGGTCGCATGGCTTTACACAGGTCGCATTCCTCCCGCTTGCAAACTGTCTCCGGAAGTATTGTGGATTCTTGGGGCCCGTTTGGAAAGCCCTGCTTTCAGGAACGAGGCTATGCTGGGCATGTTTTCCAGGTATTCTCAATTAAATCATGACGACGAGTATGGCTACAGATATGACGATCTGACGCCAGACATGGCGGACTACATTTATGAGAACACAACCAAAGGTTCCAAGCTGAGAAACTTTGTAGTAGAGTGGGTGCTTTTGGTCGGCCCTCTGGGGAAGAGAGGGAGTGAAATGGAGGGGAAATGGAGACGGCTGATCCGGAGAAAGGGTGAGCTGGTAGCTGATGTTGCTCTTAAAGGGTCTTTCATCAATGGCAATGATGGTCCGAATTGGGAAGGGTGGCACTACGCGGACGATTTGGACACTGACTATTTCGAGTCTATCCCCACCCGCCCGATCGAAGACTTCATCGGCAAGAATCAATCGCAAGGGATATGAAACGTTTGATAAAACGCGCTCGAAACCCACAAATGGAAGGAACATTTCGATTTGAGGCATGAGAAAAGATTCCGCACCATGAGTAACTCCGAAATATTTGTTTCCTAGGACTCGCAGTGACCGAAGGAGAGGGGCAGCTTATCACACGATACTTACAAGAGTACATCAAACAAGAAAAATATGGACTATTCGATCAGTCATTATGAGATATCCTCTCGAGGTGTGAGACGTTCCAAGGCGGGTTTTCATCATTTGTCCTTTTGCACAGGTTGAAGATTTTTAAACTAAGTGAAAAGGAAGGCTGGGATAGAAATCTTAGATTTTAGACGTGAAAACGTTCTATTCCAAAGCCCGTAGATTTAGGCCATTTACAATCCCTGAGCTACAGTATGGTATGCAGTGTTGACTGGAACGAGTCGTGTGGCGTTGCTCAGCCTCAAACGCTGAGAGACCTCAGTCACTTCAACAAATTTCCTTGTGAACAGCCTTGTTCGATGAAACAATCGTGCGCCATTCCCTAATTGCAATACTATCTATTCATGAGTAGTCTTCTCAGTGAACTCCAGATGTAGCTGAACAGGAATGCGGCGAAGGACCCGACCGTCCATACATCAGGCTAGCTCTGCCAGCTCAACACCGAGAATCCAACATGACAGATCCATTTTCAATCACAACAGGTGTTTTCGGTATATTATCGACCCTGGCATCGCTCTCTATCCGAATCAACGAATTTCGACACGATTTCGCAGAGTCGGTGAGAGAGATCGATCGCTTGACGAAAGAAGTTGGTGACCTTACTGGCGTGCTCCAGCAGCTTCAAGCAAGAGCGTCTCTCCGTCTACCGAACAATCTCTCGCAGAATCTTGGGGCTGTGCTACAGGATCTTAATTGAACGGTTCTGGAAACTGACTTGCTTCTAAAACGGGCGTTCCAGCGTCGGTTCCGGGCAATCTCGTGGGCGTTGTCGGGAAAGAAAGATTGTATTCACTCATGCCGGTGTCTGGAATCTTATAAGTCAACCGTAGGACTCATATTAACACTATCATCGGTGTAAGTTTACTTCATTAGACTAGAAAAAGCGAGTCATATGATGAGAGGCAAAGATCGCGCGGCACATGGTGGCCGCAGGCATATTTTCGAGGGCTCTAGCAGTTCGTTGCTGACTTTATGTAGTGCTATTGGGCAAGGACTCGACGAAAGAACAGATCAGATATTGCTTGAAATCAGGCAGCTGAGATTTGACTTACCGACTGGGAAAAACTTCATCTTGCATCGGTTTCTGGAAGAGACGGAAGTGTACGCAGAAACAGTTCGAGAAAGCTCCACAGTATCAGGCGCAACCAACGCTGAAAATTTTGAGAGAGCTTCAATAAAGTCTGCGTCGGAAGGGGAAGAATCTACAGTGCGCAGAACTAGGGAGGCACCCAATGCTAGTCTCGCAAAATTCTCGGAGCCAAGTGAGGAATCACCGAGCATAGACAAACCTAATAATCAAGGCCAGACACGTCTACACCTTGCTCTTAAAGGTTCCAATGAGGGTATCATTGCAAAGCTTCTCAAGGATGGTGCTAGTCTTACTGCAAAAGACAATCGCGGAATGACGGCCCTTGACTTTGCAAGTACTACGGGATATCACCTCATTATCAAAATGATTCTCGACGCCGAGTTCGCAGGCCCGTTGATAAACGGCGCAACGGAAATGCACAGGGCAGCATATGTAGGCGATCTTGTCACGTTGAGATGACTGCTCAGCGTGCGGCCCTTGCCTGATATCAATGCAACAGACCACAGAGGCCTGACACCGTTGCACTTGGCCTGCTAGTTAGATCGAGAGGATACAATCATGTTTCTCCTTGCATATGGGGCGGATTGCAAAATCTCTAGTAGGACCTGGGGGTTTCCTTTGGGACAAGTCTCGTGGCAAGGTATACCGCGTGCGGTGAAAGCGATGTTGAGAGCAGGCGCAGGTGTGAATGCTGCAAAGCCAGGCTGGAAACCTTTACAACTGGCTAGGTTAGGAGAGCACGACGAAGTTTGCAAACTTTTGAAGGAGAATGAAAGATCACTGGCCTTATCGAGACGCACAGAATCCGGCGCTCAGAAGATGAGGGAGTTGACCTGACGGTCCAACGTCAGCTGGAAGTATCGTACCGTTCTGAACATATCTTGGTATCGCGAAACCTGGAAATATTCCAGAGCTGATAGCGCGAGATACCGGGTTAGTAAGTATTGGAGGAAGAATTAAAGGCGACGTTTCGGGGTATCTTTCAAGTCGAGAATTGGTTTAAACGACAAACGACGAAGTTGGAGGGCCCTTAAAAGCAGTAATCAATATATTGCATTATTTCTGAGCTTCAAACAAAAAGAGAGAATCCAAAGTCTCGCAGCCCAACACGTTTTCATATCATGCAATTTTCTTCCCTTTCACAACAACAAAAAATGGCGCCTCCGAATACTCCTCCCAAAACTCCTTATTGGCCTTCACAACCTCCATCTCCTCATGCTTCAAGACCTCCAACTCAATAATACCCACTTCCTTCGGCACTTCATCCAGCAGAGTATAACTGTCTCTCATAGAAGTAGCCTCAAACTCAACGACCTGCCCCGTCGCCACGAACGTAACCTGATATCTAACCCCACCCTCAATCTCCTTCACATCAGAAAATGTAACACCGTACTTCGCATTCCCTTTGGTCATATACTCTACCTGAAACCCCTTTTGAGACACACGAATACCGAGGAAAAGGCCCCCAGGCTTGAGATACAGCGCAACGTTCGCCCACATACCCTTCAAATCATCCACCGTCGCAGCATGGTCAAACACCCAATTCGCCATCACTACGTCGTACTCCCCAGGTTTCCGTATTTCGTGTGAAAGCTCCTGATCTGGCAGAGGTTTCGATACATCAGCCACATGCCAAGCAATCTTGCCTTCACGCCCGAGTGAAGTCTCGATAGACTTTCCAATTTCCATCATAGACGGAGAAATATCGACTACGTCTACTTTTGCAGCACCGGCTGAGATGGCATCACGGGCATGAAGGCCGCTACCGCCGCCAAGATCGAGAACCTGAAGGTCTGTACAGTTGCCTAGAGCGGCGCGGATCAGTTCGGTTTCGAGCTGGTAGCAGGGGAGGTCTTCGATTGTGTCGTATTTTGGGGCGAAGTTTTCGTATTGGGCTTTAGGGACGGTGGACATTGCGTGATGATGTCAAAATTTGCTGACCTGGTTGAGTTGGGTTTGGGGTTCAATGTGGTGTGGTGTGAGAATTTGGGAAGTGAAATGAGAGGAGGTCCAGATTGAGGAGATGTGGGATCACGAGGGAAAATACTCGACTATCATCAATATCTCAACTGAAGCCTTAGGTAATCGAGCACCGGAGTGAAATTCTGATGCTACAATTTTGATAATTGCCAAGTAGATAAGAGACTTGTAAGTGAGGGGTTGCGAGCAGGGGCATGCGACCCCGCACTGCAGCACCAGGGTCAGCAACTCCTGCATGAAGGATACATCATGACGGTTCTTTCGAGGCACAACCTGGAAGTTAATAATTACTACAACGTAGGTAGGACAACCGAGATCCGCTACGGTGTCCTCTTTCGTTCCCATCAACTTTATCTCGGTAAGCTGGAAAGGGGGGCTTAGCGTGCTAAAGATCGCCAAAATCCGCGACTCACTTTATACGACTATCCCTGAGATTACGGGAAAACGCTACTGGACAAACACTGACTCTGCTCATGTGAATTGGAAAGGCACTTGGAAAGGGCAGTGAGAATTGAAGCTCAGTCATTTATTATTATAAACTTAAATCGTGAAATCTATTGCCGTAATATCAGAACATAAATTACTACCCTTTTCGGATGGCTATGGACATGACCCGAGCCCGAAACCAACTACCCCCAATAGTAGATTACAACATAACCACAGCAGCGAATCCAGCAATAACACCCCAGGCCTTAACATTCTTCACATCCGCAGCACCAGTGTACTGGATCTGACCTGAAGTCGTGGTCTGAGGGGGGACAACAACAACAGTTCCGACAGTCGTGGGCTTATTTGGTGGGGCTGGAGACGTCTTTGGTGGGACTGGAATCGTAGAGTTGTTTACAACAGGCACGGTAACAGGCTTGCTCGCTGGTGGGGGAACAGACGAGCTCTTAGCCGGAGGTGCAGGCGTGGTGGCGGGTGGTGGCACAACACTGCTAACGGGGCAAACAGTGGTGTAAGCAATAACCTGGGAGGTGACAACAATGGGCTTAGTCGTGTATGGGCAGTTGGTGACGGTTGGTGCGCAGGAGGAGATGGTTACGATCTTGCTGCTGTAGACAGTTGAAGTAGTGAGGACTGAGCCGCGGCTTGCATAGCATGCTGCCTGGTTCGCAGGGGGAAGGGAAGCGCAGTCGTCGCCGACAATGATGGGAGTTGGTGTTGGTGTTGGAGTAGATGAAGACCTGGACGCATAGCAGGCGGCTTGGTTCGCAGGAGGGAGCGAAGCACAGTCACCTCCAACAATAATGGAAGTTGTTGCACTGGCGCTGGCTGATGATTTGGATGCGTAGCAAGCAGCTCTATAGATAATCAGTATATGATTTTGAGAGAATTCACATGATCATTGAGGAGCCGAGCTCTCGAAGACAACTCCCGAAGACTTCGGCTCCTAAGATTCTGTGAGAACAAAGGCAAAGCTTCACTTACTGATTCGCAGGTGGGAGCGAAGCACAGTCACCACCAACGCTGATTTGAGCGTTTGTACCGGCGACGGCCAAAGCGAGGGCAATGATTGAGCTCTTCATATTTTCGAATTTTTGTGAACAACGAATGTGTGAAATTAAAGTAGTAAATAAAATGCAAGCGAGAGGGAAAAAGGGATAGTGAGAGATAGACTGGAAGAATGATTGTTGGATATGGAAGTGTGTTGCGGAAGTTGGGATTATATATGTTTAAGCCCCTGAGAACAATGGGAATAGCCTCAAGATCTAACGAGATGTGGCGTCGCTGAACAACAGCACTAGATTCTTAGTCAAATAAGGCAGCAGTAGCTCAGCCTATAGCTTAGATAAAGACGCCATAAATCCTTGAAATGCACCGAGCTCATGGGCCGCTAGATCCCCGCATGCTACTAGCTCAGGGGAAGCCGATTTGTGGCTGGCTGGGGAAGCAAAAACTTGCTCTTTTCAACCTAGCACTGGAGGCTTAGAGCCCTAACGCAATCCATAGCCGCTCACTTCTGCCCTATGTCACGGTGACAGTTCACCTAAGCAATCGCTTTAAATTACGATCGGATTCTAAAAGGGCTTCGAGATCTGTAGCTCAAAACCATGATCGTATACAGTACCGCTTTTCGAACATGGCCGCCCAATTGATCGGATCACTTTCCAATTAATGCAAATATTCTTTCGTCACACACTGGCAATTGAAAAGAAAATAAACTTGATCTACAGAAATAAGTAGTATTGTAGACATGTCCAGCGCGTACGGACGGGGTACCCAGGCAGCAATGGAATAGTTGACGGACTGTAGTTGAGACTTTTAGCTCATAGCCACATGGCGAACCTAGCCAACTTCACTAGCCCCGCAGTTCGCCGATTGCGACGCTGCAATTAAATCCAGGCACAGGATCTGCTTAGTCCAAAGTTAGAATTAACTCTAAATCTACCATGTGTTGCTGCCAAGACTTGAGACTACTCTAACCCCGTGAGAATTGTGGCTGGCTCAAAGGTGGGGAATATTTAATAAATTACAGTCTCCTGCTCAGCACTGCGGATTTTCAGCTTTGCGCTGCGTGCTTTAATGATCATACTTATCGTATGATACGCGCTTCAAAATGCGCTTGGCATCTGACTTTTGCTGATGAGGATTGTAACGTTGCTGTCCTCACATGATCTGACTTCTTGGTGCTTACTTCAGCTGAGCCTCAAAGTTTACCACTGGGAATCAAAGTTGAATGATTGGTTTGAAAAGATAGTCATTGTAAAGCTGTACTTGGATGGAATCAGAACGAACGCGCGAGACGCGATGAGAAGAGACGCTACACATGTAGAGAACGGGCCAGATCAAGACGGCAGCGGTAGCGCATCCAGAGGCCTCACGGCATTACGATATGAACGGGACAGAGGATTTTAAGGCTTGAGAATGTGAAAGGGGTAAACGCGCTGGAAATAGCTTTTAGGATCAAAACTCCCGTGGCGATCCTTATCTTCATTTCCAAATTCCAACACTTTGGGAATCAAGAACCTATCCGCCAAATCCTCAAGTCGCTGAATTCTGGCAGCGCTAGAATTGTACTCAAAGTAAAGGCGGAAAACGAGAGAACTCCTATGAAAACATTGCTCCAAAAGCCCAATACACTTCACTGGCACGAAAGAAATAACTGCAGGTTGCGCACACCACACGAAAATCCAAAAACGCCAACACAAAACACAAAACACGTCAGAACTCCTCTTAGTCACCAGCTCAACTTCAATTCTCCTATCGAGAGCCTGCATCATCAACGAATTCAGGAGAAAGTTTAACTTACTTGCTAGCTCAGCTGCAGGCCAGCCGCCTTGAACTACCACCCACCTCCCTCCCGTTATTTCAATTTCCCCAGCTTGCACTAGCAGCCAAATCTTCCTGTCTACCCCATCATTCATTCTTCCCGTCCTTCCTCTCGCCGGCCGGCTATCGGTACATACGCGATCCAAGCTCAAGCTCCCCAGAAAGCTTTGAGTATGCGCATCGCATCCCAAAACCGGGCCATTGATCCAGTTCAAGCAAGAAACAAGGATCTTCCACCCAGTTCAAACCACTTATATCTCCCCTCCCTTTCCTCCGCCAAATCGCCAAATTAAAACGAGATATGCAAGTACAATGAAAAGGAAGAGCGCGACTGGCGCGATAAGTGAAGGGAAAAGGAAGTTGGTCCAAAGGAAACGCAACCACAAAACGCAACCTCACAGCAACCAAAACTGCGGCCTGCGCGAAAAATCTCATTGTATAAGGGGTTTATGGTATCTCAATCGATCAATATATGCCAGTCCAGTCCCGTCCCAAGCCCAATCCCAGCCGACTCTACCAAAACGCCCATGCCTAATCCAAAACCCTATAAACAGACCATGCATGCACCAGTACCAGCACCAAACCACCCTTGTTGTATCTAAAATGTAATGCATATGTACCCCTCTCTCCCTCTGCAGCTTAATATGCAAAGAATCAGACTCTCTGGGAAGCAAAATCAAGCACCTCGCAATCATCCTCGAAAAAGCCCTCCTCATCCACTTCCCCCACTTCCTTCGACGCGCCCTTACGTCGGCGTGTTGTGACGACGATTTGCTCCATGTCCTCGTTGGTATCTTTTACGCTGAGAATGCGTTCGATTGCTGAGGTGGGCAGAGCGCGGTGGTCTGCTGCGGAGTCTGCATCTTCGTCTACGGGATGAACGGGGCCGACGTCGAGCTTGGTGCTTTTGATCGGGCCGCCAAATGCCCAGGGGATGTTGGATGCCATCGTCTTCGGGGCTACTTTTGGAGGCGCGGAAAGGAGAGCTGAGACAGTGGGCTCGGAAGCAGAAATGTCGGCGTGGGAATAAATGTGCAGACCTACGCGGCGATCGGTATGGAATGGCTGATAGGGTGCATTGGATTCGATTTCTGCCTGAGGAATCGATGATTCCGTTCCATGCTGATGGGGTGTTGGAGTTGTCTTCCTGGATTTCCACTGCGTATCTTCGACATCTCTTTCTGTGAGCTCGAGATCGCTAGCTTGGTTCAAATCTCGTAACATCTCTGGCACGATCTTCAAGTTGGGAAGCGAGGGGACTCGAAATTCGATGTACTTAGCTCCTCTAGATGCCTTCTGTTTGTCTGCAGGTCGATCGGCTCTTCGATTCTTGATCGTGTAGAATCTTACTACTCCTCCACCAACCACAATGACAGAATCGCTTCCCTTCCGATTCAACAATAAGATGCAGCATCTGCTTGGAATCGTTGAGCTGCTTGGGAGATGCAGCTTGGTGCTCCCTGATTTCCGCATCTCATTCATCCTTCCCGTAGCAGCCCCAACGGATCGGCTGATACCAGCAGCCAGCGCCTGTGTTCCGTGTCCTGCTTGAGCAGTCATCGTCTTCGCAGATATACCTGTACTGCTCCGACGACGGCGGCTCACTAAAGGTCGCGCAGCAGTCCATAAGGAATTTACAGCACTTGTAGCAACGCCAGACGCGGTGATAGCAGCACTAAGAGGCTCATTACTAGATTCATCGGGTTGAGGGGGGATGACTCTCCGGCGTGGTGGTGGCCAAGTGAAAGCACTCGCGGGAAGATCAAGGATATGAACCGTTCCAGGTTCAGTTACCATTGCAGCCCGTTCACCGTGCGGAGATGTCCATACCACATCCACAATTCTAGCGATAGTCATTCGCGAGAATTGGGCGATTTGCCTGACATGAGGTCCCTTGCTTTCCGATCCCTGGAAGCCCCCCTTTAGAAAGGAAGACTTTGCGTGTTGCAATCGCATGAGATCCCAGACACTTTGTATATCGCCTTTACTGCTTGCCGTGAATAGTGCTAGACCGCTAGGAGCAAACGATAAGAAGCTACATCCATGAGGGATTTTAAATGTAGCAAGAGGATGAAGGGACGTTGATGTAGGGTGGTGAAATAGGGAGTCTAAATCTAGAATGGAAACGAATCCCGGATCTTTGGCGGTCGCTGGAGCCTGAGTGGGAACCCCATGCGTTGGAGGAAACTGATGACCTGGATTTTGGTGGCCTTGGTACGTGATAGGGCCATTCGTAGATTGACCTGACGTAGACCTATTCCAATAATGATTCCAGACTTGAGCACCCTGTTTCCCGATTTGTTTCCCGATGTATGTTGAGCCTTCAATGAACTTTTGCGTTCCTGCTTGCATTATCTGCTTTACCATACTTTCTCCTCCAGGTGTTTCTACTAAACAATTTACTGATGGTAGTTGCGGCGGAGCATGAGCATTAAGTCCGGGCACCTTGGCATTGTAGGGAACTCCAGGGACAGCAGCACGCAGAGAGACTTGTGAGGATGGAGCTGAGGGGCAATAGGCCAGCCACCGACCATTCAAGGAAATGATGGAGGCTTTGTATTGCTTTCGTTCGACGGTATCCGATGAATACCAGTCGCCATCAGTGAGCCCATTCAGGCCCGACGAATCAACGGAAACTCCATGTTGAACAGCAGTCCACACTTTCCCAATGCATCGAAAGTTGCCCAGAGAGTTAGACCCTAGAGTGTTTTGACGGAAGATCCAAGTCTCACCGGTAGATCCGGACGCCACTACAACATTGCCTCCATCGGCCCGGATAGTGAATGCTCCTGATGGTGGAGGCGCCTTGAACAGGGGACTAGTTGGCGGGATGGCAAGATGAGTCTTAGGAACCGAAAGCAAAGTTGCTACATGTTGCTTTGTGCCAAGCGAATAGACTTCGACAGTCGTTTGATAGTACTCGATCTCAGCGTCTTGATTTGCCGGGCTTGGAATTGGGGGTGATCCTCGAAGATTCTCAGGAGGAACGACAGAATTTCCATCCGACGAGGGCCCCGTGTCATCACCACTCGACGTATCAGTGGTCCAGACGGGACCATGTACTACCAAGGCAATCAAAGAATCTGACTGAAGATTCTGTCCCGGAACAGTCCATGGTAAGATCTTAGCGTTGTACACGCCGCCTCGAAGTCCATCTATGGTCGAAGTTTTATTAAGGCCTCTTTTGGTGACAGTGTGTATGTTGAATCCACCTTCATAACCAGTTATAAGAACTTTGTCTGCTGCCTTGGAATGGTCTTGGGCCGTCATTAAATTGTCAAATCCACAGTAGTATCCATTCTCGCCTGGGACAAGACCAGGTCCAGGAGGAGATAGCAGTAGATTTGCATCGGGAGCACCATAGAAATGGGCTTGAGCCTGATGAGGTAGTGGCGGGTTGGGGGGATGACGTTGAGGCGGCGAATACATGGAGCTTCGACGGGGACCGTAAGATACTTGGGATCGATGGTCATCGGGGGGGTGTGGGAAGTTTCCATCCATTTGGTAGCTGAGAGGTCTGCGTCGATTTGTAGGCGGGGATGCTGACGCAACATGGCCGTTAGGTATGCCCCTTTGTTCTCTCGTAGTCCAACCAAAACTTGCAAGCCTCTCCTCGTATGAAGATGGCAAATTTGGTGGTGATTCCCCCAGATTTATCAGGTTGCTTGGGGAGCTAGAATATGATGGAACGTTTCTTGCCCACTCGTTGGTGTTTTGCGAGGCCGACTGGGCTATGGCTGTCGATGATAGGGCGTCTAACAACGGAGACGTAACAGGATTTCCATTTCCATTTCCATTGCCGCTTGGTGTAGAACCCACTGGCTTCATTTCTGGTGATTGTACGGGAGTTGCTGATGCTTTCGCGTTCTTGTTCCTATGAGTCGGTCATTAGCAATCAGCTTGTTTACTAGACGAGTCACAGGGCTACAAGATGATGGTTAACAACTCACATTTTGGTAGCATTTTTGGTCACCGCTGCGAGAACGCCGCCAGCTCCTGTATCCTTCTCCTTCCCATTCTTCTTCCCGTTCTTTGAAGACGACTGTCCTCCAGCGGGCGAGGCCTTCTGAGTCAGCTTGCTGGGCTGCTGGTTACTCGAGGTATTGTTGTTGTCTTGGTCGAGTGAGGGGGGCATTCAAATGGCGATATAGGGCTCCTTTGTCCCTTCAGACGCTGTGCTGGTAGGCCAGGAGTTGGTTGTGGCAGACGCAGCGCAGCGCAACGACTCGAGCTGCTCGGAGAAGTGGGCGCGGCCGAAGGTGTCCCGCTTGCTTCCTGAACAGCCAGAATTCAGGAGAGGGCGGGGAAGCGGAGAGCAAGTTGTGTCTGTGCAAATGTTGTGTTTCGAGTCTTTATCGACTCTCGTAGATGATTATTTCGTGGTGTTGTCTTTGCAAGAAGAAGCTCTTTGTTAAGAGCTGGGTGATTGTAGAAGGCGGTTACGATAGAGGGGCAGGTCCAGGTGTTGCTTGGCTGGTTCCGGACACATTAGCGTCACCGCAATGCCACGCGCACTGATTGGTGGCCGAGAGAGGGTCTGACTGGGATCGTCAGGATTATCAGGATTATCTGCAGATGCTAGATGCACTGCGGAAGTCAGGTACGGTACTGTCTGTACAAAGAGAGTTCGTCGCACACTCATATAGTCAACCGTGGAGGGGCAGTAATGTGACTCGAGCTGAGTCGATGAAAAGTCATCATCACGGCATCACGTCCATAATCCGTCATGGGACTGGTCAGATGAATACATGCACGGCGCGTCAGGTGTCTTGGGGGAATATGGCAGCATTCCAGGAGAATGGGCATGAGGGTATATTACACACACACTGGCCGTCAAATATTCCATAATCCACTATTATGCCATCGAGCCCTCTTGGCCCAAAACAAGAAACACCATAACTGTTCCAAGATACTGGCGCTTCCTTGACTCGAAAGATCCCCCCTTTATGAGACCGTATCGCCCCCTACGCCTTCTTCTTTCCGGCCGCCTTCGCCTTGGCTGCCCTCTTCCTGTTGCTTCGGATCATGACCACACTCAAGAAAGATCCCACAACAGCGGAGCCCAGGAGAATAAGTATGACAGGTATGCGGATCGCCCAGACTCGAGGAGGGAAGATGTTCTGGAGAGGATGGTCCGAGTCGACAAAGGGCTACACAGAGCGCATTAGAATCGAGTCTGGAAACGGCAAAGGAGGAGTCCATACCATTAAAAGAGTCCAGATACTGTAGTAAAGAAAGACAACAGAGGCAGCGACGAGCATCGCGAGACCGATGAGTTGATCCAGCTGAGAACTGTTAGAGCTTGCGCAACATCCAGGTGCAGCTTCGTGAAGGGTTGCATACCATTGTTGCAATCGACTGAAAAGGAGCGTGAGGAATCAGAACCTAGAGACTGAAACTTTGAAAGGCCGTGGACGTGATAGGGTTTCAATGTTCCAAATATTTATGATGATTTTCGAGGAGGCTGCGGCTGGTCTGTAAATCTGGCTTTCCTCACCCCTGCAAAGCTTTAATCTTAGCGCGCTTCGTCCATCAAGACCAAAATAAAATTCGTCGCTACCTGCCCTGCCTCGTTATTGTTGACTACAGCCTTACAACCACCGCCCCTCTTAACATCGCGAACAGCAAGTCAACATGGAGGACCGTCGCGATCGAAATGGCCACGCCTCTGTGGCCAAGCCCAAAACCGACGAGGAGAAGCAGGCGATCGCAAAGGCCGAGTATGAGAAGCTCTTGACCATGCGCTCCGGCGGCACCTACATCCCACCGGCGCGATTACGAGCACTGCAGTCCCAAATCACCGATAAAACCAGCAAAGAATATCAGCGCATGGCATGGGAAGCCTTAAAGAAGTCGATAAACGGTCTTATCAACAAGGTCAACGTTTCAAATATCAAGCATATTGTACCAGAGCTCTTTGGCGAGAATCTAGTTAGAGGACGGGGACTATTCTGCAGGAGCATCATGAAGGCGCAAGCAGCGAGTTTGCCTTTCACTCCGATCTACGCAGCTATGGCAGCTATTGTCAATACGAAACTTCCTCAGGTCGGAGAGCTTCTTCTCAAGCGCCTTATCAACCAGTTCAAAAAGGGCTTCAAGAGGAACGACAAGGCCGTCTGTCTTTCTGCAACTACATTCATTGCTCATTTGTGCAACCAGCAAGTCGCAAATGAGTTTGTTGCCGCTCAAATCCTACTGCTGCTTCTCAACAAGCCAACGGATGACAGTGTTGAGATCGCAGTCGGTCTGACCAGAGAAGTAGGGCAGCACTTAGAGGAGATGAACAAGCAGATCGCTCTCGTCGTCTTTGATCAGTTCAGAAATATCTTGCATGAGGCCGATATTGACAAGCGGGTGCAGTACATGATCGAAGTTCTCTTCCAAGTGCGAAAGGACCAATACAAGGACAATCCGGCAGTCAAGGAAGAACTTGATTTGGTGGAGGAGGAGGACCAGATCACACACACCACTTCTTTAGAAGATGAGATTGACGTCCAGGATGGCCTGAACGTTTTCAAATTTGACCCTGAATGGGAGGAACATGAAGAAGCATATCGACGCCTGAAAGCAGAAATTCTTGGAGAGGGCAGTGATGATGAGGACGATGAGGATGAAACCGACGATAGCGAAGACGACGAAGAGAAGCAGGAGGAGAAGGCATTGGAGATTAAAGACCAGAGCAACACAGATCTTGTGAACTTACGGCGAACCATATATCTGACAATCATGTCGAGTATTGATCCAGAAGAATGTTGTCATAAGTTGATGAAAGTCCAGCTTCCAGCTGGCCAGGAACCAGAGCTGCCATCGATGATTATCGAATGTTGCTCTCAAGAAAAGACGTACTCCAAGTTCTATGGCTTAATTGGAGAGCGCTTTGCTAAGATCAACCGGATGTGGACGGAACTCTTTGAACAGTCATTCGCCAAATACTACGACACCATCCACCGATATGAAACGAACCGACTCAGGAACATTGCTCGTTTCTTTGGGCATCTAATTAGCTCTGACGCAATTGGATGGCACGTCTTGTCGGTTGTTCACCTCAACGAGGAGGAGACAACATCGAGCAGCCGTATCTTCATCAAGATCCTTTTCCAGGACCTCTCTGAAGCAATGGGAATGCCGAAATTGAAAACTCGTCTCAAGGACGAGATTCTACGACCTTATTTCGAAGGACTATTCCCCCATGACAACCCCCGCAATACCAGATTCTCCATCAATTATTTCACCAGTATCGGCATGGGCGCAGTTACCGAGGAAATGCGAGAATATCTTCAAAACTTACCCAAACCTACTTTACCCGCTCCACCCGCCGCAGCCGACGATGATTCAGATTCAGGCAGTTCAGTATCCAGTTATTCATCTTACACGGGGTCGTCTTATTCCAGTTCTCGATCTCGCTCGCGCTCACGGTCCCGAACCCGAGCTTTAGACCGTGGACGCTCTGTTTCCCGAACCCCACCAAGGAACAAAGGAAAAGAAAGGGAGAGGGGTCGAAGCTTGACCAAGTCCATTACAAGGTCTCTTAGCCCTCCCCGACGTCACACAAGGCGCGTATCTCGCTCTGTTACGCCTCCACGAAGAGGACGCCGAGATTCTAGTTACTCGAGGTCACCGCCCCCAAGACGAGGGGTTCGTAGGGCTAGTTACTCTGCCACACCACCTCTGAAGCGAGAGAGAGCGGTGAGCGATTCCAGATCCCCACCTGGCAAACGCCCTACCCGCAGGAACACCTCATCTGTCAGCGCAGCCCCTCGCAAACGCCAAGCTGTCAGCATTTCCCGATCCCCATCCCCACGAAGAGCCGCCAGAAGAGATAGCTACTCTGTGACACCTCCCAGGAGAGGTCGTCGAGATGATAGCTATTCGAGATCGCCACCTCCTAGACGTCGTGCTCGGCGTGATAGTCGGTCAATTTCACCTCCAGTGAAGAGGAGAAGAGACTACAGTGATTCAGCATCTCCACCGCCAAAGCGAGGCAGGAGATACAGCTAAGTGGAGGACCATCCCGCTGGGACGCTTTGTAATATATAGAAAGAAGAGCCAGGTCTGCAATTGGTCCGTCGATCCTTCTATAGGGCTTGATACTGCGCTCGTAAAGAATGACATGCATGCCCTTACCACCAATGAACAACAGTCGTCCGGCTGACTACATTCCCCCTTGTCATGATCATGTGATGTCATACTTACCTTCAACTCCACCGTCCGTGTAATTTGTGTCCGCGGGAGGCGTCAGGGGTGCAGGAATTAATTGGCCATAAATACGCAGTCTTTACGAATTCACTGGCCGAACAGGAGCGTCGCTCTCGTCAACTTCACCGATTACCTTAGGTGGACATATGGCCCGTAATTAATGCACTCAGGTGGAGTTCTGCATCTCGAAATATCTCACCCGTACCTCATCTCGCCCAGTATGACGGTTTCGGCCTCCCATATTTCCGGGAAGTTTGATACATTGCAGTACATGTACAATATCCTGCTTAGGTATGTTATGCCACAAGCAGCTTAGTACCCTTTTCTCGAGAAGCTAAACGGATAATAACTGGTCAGCTGAACGAAACAGGCCATGATTATTTACCTCCGATCCTCTGGGCCTGTCGACCGGACAGTAGTCACAGCCCTGTGGTGGACGCAGTCAGCGTCTGCTCGCCGCTGATTTGACGGTGCGGGCCTCTAGGCCCAAGCCCGTCCAGCTAGCAGTTTTCGTGCAAGTGTCTCTATGACAAAGACAAATCTAAAACTGGGCAAGATGGGCCCTAAACCCTCTTGGGCAGCTTCTCTCTGAGTAAGCCGTCGATTCTGGATTACAAAACGGTTTGGGGCCTGCAAGGAGAGACAAGGCCGAGCATCCTGCGCCAATAGGAGACCCGGTATGACAGTGCGCGACCGACCCGACGAAATTTCCAACGTTATTGAGCCATGAATTGGACCGACGGCTCGCAGGTCGTCAGCCAACCTCGATAACACTACGTTACGGCTAACCCCCTACCACTCCCTCCCTGACTGACATCCTCCTTACCCCTTGGGGCCGTGGAGATCATAAACTATGGCTTAGGGCCTGGAGTGCAAGGTGCACAGTGCACAGTTCCGGTACTCGAAGTCTGCTGCAACATGGGCTGAGGACCTCATCGGCACAAAGTTGGAGCTTGAGTAATAAGTCGATGACAGGACTGTGCCTCTGCACCACACAGACCCGAGCCCGAGTTTGTGGAATCATGTAAGCAAATTTTCGATGCATATTTCAGCTTCTACCTTTCTTTCTCTCTCTCTCTCTCATACAAGCGGAAATATACTTACTAATTGCGAGCGCAGAGCTGCGCGCCTCTCTACCTCCCCCATCTAAAACCCGACCATCTTGGAAATCGCCATTGGACACAGGCCGGATAGATGGGGCTGTTCGACACCTCTTCAGTACGATACAGGCAGCTGCAGCGTGGTGATGGATGCTAGAGTAGAGTGGGAAGGCTCGCAGAGACCGTCGAGCATCAAACGGCACTGGGATGATGACACGACATTGGCCGAAAAGACGAACGGATGGAGGGCTTCATTACCCCCAATTGATTCCGTTTCCTACCCCAAACCGCAGGTACCGCGCAGGGCGGAACCTGCGCCAAACTCACATATGCGGTACAGCCGAGAATCAATTGAACCCGGTCCCAAGAGACCGAGATACGAATGGAATGAACACAATAATGGGGAGAGGGCGGATCTGAATGGCAAGCTACCCCATTCGCGGCCGACCCGTAAGTACCACCCCTGGCTTAATATCTGATTACTAACGTCCATCCCGCATTCAGATTCTATATACCCTCAGAATAGCCCGGGCCAAGGCCCTTTAGCATCGCCAAGTTTCCACGAAAAGCAGCAGAGGAGGGAAATATGGGAAAAACAGAGTGGGGAGCCTGTGCGCCCTCCAGCTCCTCAGGACTCTACGAATCTGTGTCGACGATGCAAGAAACTACTCAGCCAGGACGGTGATCTATTGGAAGCTTGTGAGGACTGCAAAAAAGACCCCGAGCTAGCCTATATCACACAAGCCGCTGCAGCAGGGCTTAATCAGCTTGCGGAGACCCTTAGTTCCGGTATTTCGTCCGATCAAAGGGGTGTCACTCGTGTGAGTTAGCTCAGCTACCCCACGTCCCTTCCCGTCAGCTCCCCGAGTGATTTAGCTAAATTTGAAATCATGACAGAGTCCTGAGCGACGTGAAGCACCATCTGCAGACTGTCCTGCTCTAGCTCAATCTGGGCTGAAGCAGACATTGGATTGGATTCTTAGTAGGATTCATCAGATTAACAACCTCGCCGACAATCTTGTGCAGCATGTCCCCCAAGGTGCTTTACCGAAGCCACGGACCAACTTCACACAAAATGGCGTTCATCCTCGAGAAGCTCTCACAGACACAATGAAACGACCAGTCGATTCCGAGCCCGATAATGGGTTCAGGCCGAGGCCCGATGCTCCTGTACTTCCGTCGGATGCCCCTCAAGACAGGCGGGCATCTGGCGTTATCAGAGAAGATCTACCATCGATCAGATCCCAGTACGATCTTCACCAATCTTATCCCCTAGAGGGTCCCAGCCGAAGGAATATCATGAATCCTCCACCCGCACCAGCGACGAATCGCCAACTGCCTTCTCCTCCTGGACGATCGCTCTCCTCGCCTACGTCGATCAACTTTCCGTCCCCTTCAGCCGCTTCCTACGGGAGCACATCACAGCCGGTCAACCTTCCACCTCCATCCAGCCTGCACCAATCGACTATAAGCGGTTATTTACCGCCAATCGGCTCAGGGCAGTCTTCAGACAGTGCCTTACAAGCTCATACCGCCGCACTTCAGCACGAAGTGTCCGTACAAAAGATTGCATTTTCATCTCTACAAGGCGAGCACGACAAACTTCTCGCTGCGTACTCACGTTCCCAAACTCGAGCTAGTGCATTGGAAAAGAAGCACAATGTATCCGATGCAGAGATCATAAGCTTAACGGAAGAGAAGCTACGACTACAAGCTCAAGTAATTGAGCTAGAGAGAGATGTGGAGGATTTATCTCGGAGCAGGGACGAGTGTAGGCAATCTGCGGTTCAGGAAGGAGCCCAATATGTTGAGATTGTTAGACAGGCCACTCAATTAGAGGAAAGGACCGCCGAGGAGCGAAAGAGTTGGGGAATATTAAAGGCGGAAATGGAAAGGAAGATAGAGGCATTGAACAGGAGCGGACAGACGGTAGAAACAGGACCCTCGAATGAAACTCAGAACCCACCGATCGCAGAGGCCACAGAAAGACCATCATCTCCACCCGAGCCTCCCCCTATACTCAAGGTCGAACCAATGAGCGAGCGTTCAACTTCGGCCGAAAACCAATATGCCAGCAATATTCCTGCTCCTGAAATATCTGCCCCTCCACCGCCAGCTGGATCAAACCAAGACTCGGCAGAAGCCTTGCACGAAGAAATTCGACGTCTCCAAAGTCGATGTATAGAAATGGAAGCCACATTATATACAGTCAGAGAAGAAAGTCGCTCCATGGAAGGAATAGTTGAAGCGCTTGGTCTCGCCGGAAAGAAGATAACAGACAAGGCCAGCAGTGTGTTGGAAAAAGAGTCTTCGGGCTGAGAAAGAGATATATCTTTTCAATATTGTAATTTTGCTGGATGCATTTGTACATCAAGAAGGCATGGCGTTCTGCAAGTCATTGAAGGCGTTTGGGGACTCTTGTGGGCGGCGCAAATATCCGGCACTTATCCTAAAGCCATGGATAGAGCATCTCATTTCGAAGTTCTGGGGATTAAGATATTCTATCTCCTGTTAGGGAGCCATATGTAGAATATACTTGCTTCGCACTTTCCATCACATCCAACTAAGAACTCCTTCTCGAACACTAAATCGAAGACCTCTCGAAGAAACCCTCCTACCTTGGCGTTCAAGAACAAGCAAAAAAAGAACAGTCTAGACAACGCAACCCTGCAGCCACAACGACCGATTCCAATCCAGCGCACGAAACGGCCCGTCCTCCAGACCATCGTGCATCACATTCGCCGCCTCCCCTGCCGACCGACGACAGCGACACGCACGCGCATGCACAGTAAGGCGCATCGCAGAAAATCGTCCGTGTGGTGGTGGTCCAGCCGAGCCCATGTCAAAGGTCCACGCTACCGCGCTGTATCATCGTCAAAACCTGCAACCTCCGACACACCTCAAACCCTAGTCATGAGCTGACCAGCTCACAAAATGGCATGATCTTGCGACGATGTGGACAATGTTTCGAAACAGTGAGTCGAGTCGGAGGATTTTGGATTTTCGGGCGTGGCTTAAAACGTGGGTGCGACTGCGAGGCCTGAAACGCTGTCGCGGCAGGAGCTCCTGTTATCTCGTGATTGCAGTGAGTGGTTCCTAAAATAATTATTGTTATTTTATATCGGTACCTCTTTTCTGTGCGATGTCCCGGGAGCAAAGTTTCGATTGACTTTTTCTTTTCTTGCTGGCTTTGCTGTTCGATATACGTCTTTTTTATTTTTTTGGAGTACATAATAGCATTCTGTCGTCTGTTGAACGGATTGGCTTTCCTTCCTTCGACCCATACATACATTTATACCCCCTATTACGCTCGAGTCCCTCCCGTCTTTACATCAGTTCTCTCCTCCAAAAACACAACACGCAACCGCTACAATGGGCCAAGCATTCTCCGGCCCCAAGGCCTTCGAATTCCTCGGCTTCACAAAAGAAGCAACCGACGTTCTAAAAGCCACGCCTTTCCTACTCGCTGCGCTGGTTCTCGTACTGATAAGTATGATTGCTCTGGGTCTGCTGGCGTTCTATATACATGTTGTTACGAATAAGGTGTATGCGAAGCCGAAAGCTCCAAAGGATGGTGGGAAGAAGTAGAGTTTGGGTTGGCATTGAGAGGAGGAAAGAATGACTATGGATTTGGAGATGCAATAAGAGCATCGCGAGTAGGGAAAATGACGCTCTCCCTGGAGAGGGAACGACGGAAGGGGTGGGGGAAGGAAGGAGTTTTCTGGGTCTGCGCAGAGCGCTGTTTTGGGGGAGGCGTATACATATTAGAGGGACGACGACGACATATTCTGGTGTTCATTTCAGCGAGTGAGCGGCGTTTTTACATCATTACATTCTACGCAGAATGTCGAATCACTTCAAGCATCATACCCAGCAATCAAAGAAAAAATCAAATACTTTTACCAATTTCCCCTCTTATTTGAGGGAGATCAAAACTCATTTCATTCCCTCTTCCGTTCTTTTTCTTGCAACTTGACTATTTTCTACAGTTCTAGTATTTGGGAAGTCTCCCAAGCACGAAAATGAGAGATTGTTGGTCATTACGTGGACTGAAACTTGGGAGTCTTGCAATGTTTCACGCCCCCTCGTCACGCGTTTGGTGTTTGGTAGCTGAAGGATTCGCGAACGTGAAACGGGCCTTTCATCTTCTGGCGCTTGTGCTTTTGCATGTGCATCGAGGAAGGAGTCTGTTGGTTTGTTGTTTTAAGCTTAAGTTATTTTTAGAGGGGTGAGGTGATATTTTGATCGTTTCGGTAGGGCAGTTTAGTGCCAGCGATGGAAGAGCACATGTTTGAAGTCATTCGAAGATCGCACTTGGAAGAAGGAAAATTTTCATTTTGCGTGAATATCAGAAGAGGTTGTTTGAAGGGGTTTTTATAGGTACAGGTGGTTTGTGGTTCTTACCTTCAGCCTCACCAGTCTGCCTCGCGGATCAGCCTCATTGTCTCAGTCAGCTTTTGACCTTTATCCTCAACATGCGTCCACCACCTACTTCCCTTCTATCAGGAGCGGTAGTACCGTATGATGTTTAATCAAACTATTGTTCCTGCTGCTTGTGAGCTCCTATATCCATATTTCCTACGGATTGCAACCAACTGACTTCACACAGCCTCGCCTCAAACGGCTTCCCAAGTATCATGGCAGACCGCCTTTTGGACTCTGATTCCCCTCGTAACGAACGTTATGACACAACCGTCTGGACGAGTTTTATCCCTTCCCACGCGCTATCGAACTTATCTACGAAGTTCTCCGATTCTCTGCGCTCTCGACGTCTTGTGTTTCCTCCTCCGAATCGCCATCACTCCGAGGCTTCTCAGCATATCTTTGCAGGAAGCACTCGCTGTTACATTGAGGGAAAGGTATTTGCGCACAGATGATATCAGTGAAGGCATACAAAGTTTGGAAAAGCAGACACTACTCCGGTGGTTATTTTTCCTGGTTGGCACCCTCGGCCCAGGTATAAAACTCGCGTCTATGCAGGGCATACCTTGGACAAAGGCATGGGGCATGATGTTTCTCGGGTCGTTTCTTATACTTGAAATGATGGTCCTATTTAAGAAAAGTCCACACGGAGAAGGGTATCTTGCAATTGAGCCACAATTATCGCGGCGACAAACCAGATTCCTTACTATATTCAGGGAAAGAGAACGCGAAGTCTTCTATGTGGGACTTGCGTTTCACCTCTCACTACTGATGTGGGCCTTCTCGATGTCTGGGGGCTCCGGGGCTCCGCCTACGGTCTCCCGGACCGTATGTCCCTGCCTCTGGTTGAGCCTCTCGTTCCCCTTTTTATGGCCATTATATCCTTGCTTGCTGTCACACCTGCAATTCTTCTAGTGTGGATGGTGTACAAAGCGATATCTCGATGGAAATCACCTCTTTTTGGCGCTCCCGGCAAGAATCGTTATCGGATCGCTCTCGACATAATTGGGTCAATAGTTGTGGTAGTGTCCTTTGTTTTGCTTCTAGCATTCATAGTCACGCTTTTAATTGGAGTGCCTTATACCGGGTGGATGAGCATCGCCAAGACAACCATTTGTGTCGACATCCCTCTCCCGTTATCTTTAGTGGGCATCCTCCCAGCGACCATGACGGGCATTCAAATATTATGTCGACGTTACCACAATCTTGCCAGCTGACTTCTCATCAAGGCTTCTGGTGATGGAACGCATGAGTTTGTTCACTTCGAAGCGCTACTTAACTTAATATTCTTCCTTTCGACTTTGTCTATCTGTCCAACCTGGTATTCCCTCAGGTTTCATCCGGAAGGAACTGTCAATCCGAGTTGGACCGAGATCTTTGGGCGATGAATATTCTATCAGTCAAAATAGAGAGAATTGGGTATTCGATGGATCATGGTGAGGGGTAGTATCTTTAAAAGTGGCAACTGAGAAATTGTGTATCTTGAACATTTTTTGTATCTTCTCGGAACACGTGGAGCTGAAAGTCATAACATGCCAAGCCCTTCATCCGTCCCGCTGCCACATCTAGAATATATGTACGAGGCTTTCCGTGGATCTTTTTGAGGGCCACGAGGATTGGGTATGATCTTGACTAAATTATAAATCTTTTTTTTTCCTTTGTGGAATATTGGGGGGAACTTCTATTTGCAAGAGCGCCAATGATCGGGGAATGTCTTAATTTCATGTGCTCTATGAGGCCTATGGTTCGTTCTTCTTTCTACTTTTGCAGCCCTTTCATCTCCATTAATCACTGACACCTCAAGTCCATTATCTGATTCCATCCGGATCACTATCCTCATCTTCATCCCCAGCTGGAGCCTGTTGAGTACTACTTCCCGCTGCAGGTTCGGCCGGAAGATCAGACCCAAGAAACATAAACCCTATCGCACGCTTCCTCTTCTCCAAAATCTCCGCGTCACTTCCAGTCCCGAAATCACAAGTCCAATACCAAGGAAGGAAATCAGCAGCCGGGATTTTTGCATTCCCACGCTTACAAAGCCCGCCAGATGTAATCCGCGCCGAATGTTGCATACTCGTCACCCTCGCAACAACCATAGCATTCACCTTTCTATCATCGGAGTCCGTTACGAACTCGAGCAGATTGTTATACAACGCTTTCGCGATCACTTCCTGGTTTTCTGGAGTTGAGATACTGTTTTTCTCGAGGCATTTTAGGACACCCCTTGGTCCAGACCAAGCTTCTATCCTCTCTGGATCCGTTGGGGGGTTTCTGATATGCTTGCGGTATTCGTCAAGACGGCTGTGTAGATTTACATGATAAGTTCCGTCGCCCATTTTATGAGCATTTTTGACGGGGAACATATCGTCGATGTCAATTTCGAGACCGTCTAGCAAGTCCTGGATCAGGCATGGGAAGGATTCGTAGACTGCGAGTGCGTCTCCGCTTTTAAGTCCTGAGGTGATGCAGGCTTCGGCCGCTTCACGGCTGCCGCAAAAGCGCGGATCCTCGCCATTCCAGAGGAAGAAGAGTACATCGTCCCAGGTGAGAGATTCTTTGGGCTTGATTGAGGTCTCGCCGTAGTGCCTTATCTGGTGCATGTCAGGACTATCTGTATTGGTTGGGTACAAACATGTTTACTTACTCCAGACATTTTGGTGTTTTAGTGTTTTACTATAGAAGGCGGATTGATAATTCTTGATAGTCGATCTCTGAACAGAGGTTACGTGCTTGGAGGTGAGGCAGTGAGGATTTGAGGCTGCGTTTCGGACGGAGAAAGACCAACTTATACTCCTTGCGAAGACAGCTATTTACACCAGTGTTGACAAAATTGAGGCAAGACTTAGTCAGACACCAAGCCAATTCAAGATTTAAGTATTGTCAACTCAGCCCCATTCTCAGGGGCGATGTCAGCAGCTGATGGACAGCCGCATCAACATCTCAAAGGAGGCTTTGCCACGGCCCAATGATAGTTGAATTCCGAAATACATTACCTGGGTGCTTTTGGTACTCTTAGGACAATTTTGAACGCCAAGGGGGCTCATCATTTGAGGTCCTAGAACGCTCCGACTTCTGGGCGGCCGCCATACAAAATCCACGAGAATCTCCAATAACTCAGAATCGAAGACAGCATTTAAAAGGGTGAATTAAAATTTGATAGAGATAAGAACTATTTATACTTTTCATTGAGCAAGAATCTGATGTTAAAACCTTAACCGGTTTACCTCTTCAAACACCTTCTAATCACTTCCACATTTCCTCTCAAAAAGCTGTCAAAAGCTCGAAAACATTTTAGACTGCTTACTTCAATCATCGTCGTTGATAAGCAGCTTAAACCCCACGTCGCTGTTTGATTACAATGCTGAGCTCAGCTGACCAAGTAGGCGGCTGATTAAGTGAGTGATGTCGGCCGACTCGGCATATTGAACCGGGATGCGAAGACGAATACTTGCACTGGAGGCAATTTTACCTTGAATTGGCCGTTTTCCAATCATCTACTCAAGGCGCTTGTCCGATTCTCGCAAAGGTGAGTCCGAGGCCGGGGTCAAAAAAGAAAATTATGATTACTCCTCGCGCTACACTGTCTAACCCCCGACCAAGGTCAAGATAATCTCAGGCCAGCCACACTCATCACCTTCACTCTCGGACATCTTTAACCCATCCTTCCTTCTTAAATGTGCTCTTCGCTGCCGCAGAGGTCGCTATCTCATTGATAGACATGTCTCCCAATATATCAAAAACTGCTACGTCAGCCCTAACCTTTTTGGCAAACCAGTTCCGTATCTCGATCGCCACCAACGAGTCAACGCCGTAATGATGCATCGCCTTATCATCACTTATATCTTGAACGGGTACGGCGATTGTCGATGACAGCCTCTCAATCAATGCTTTGGCTACTATTTGGCCAGCTTCGGCCAGTGATCCGGCTGCCACGAATTGAGCAGATATGTCCGTGGTTTGATTGCTTGCCGGTGAGTATCCTTGGTCGCTACTTGATATTTGGAACATGTGGCGGAATGTAGGCAAATACATAAACGGAGAAGGCTCGAGGTTCCGGGCGATTAGATTGGCTGGTACCTGAAGACCGATGAGAGGTTGACATTGTTTCGCCGTAGCAATTTCCAGTGCCGGGTTGCAGTAGTAGTCGAGGATTGCCTCAAACTCTTTCGAAACGATAGGAATCAAAGCTCCGGAACTCTTAACTCTTGCCATTAGTTCTTGGTCCTCTGCTAATAAACCATCCTCTTCGAGTATTCCAAGGTCGATTGAGACAGCTTTTTTGCCGAGGGACATTCGATATTGAGCCAGCGCGTCCATGTAGGTATTCGCGGCAGAATAATTAGCTTGTGTTTCCCGGCCGATGATTCCGGAGAGCGAGGAGAGGAAGATGAAGAAATCCATGTCCTCCGGAAGTACAGTGTGGAGGTTCCATGATCCTTGAACTTTGGGGGAGAGACTGGCAGTCCAGTCCTCGTAGGACATCTGAGAGAAAATACCGTCCTATCAAACTGTTACTTAATTTCCCTTGCGATTGCTATTCTTCTAATAGTGTAGAGCGAGCAACTTACTTTCATCTCGACCGCTGCTTGGATACATCCCTTTATTGGTGGCATGGTATCTAGACAGCGCTGCAGACAAGTTTTCAGAGATTGCTGATCCGCAATATTGCATGCCGGTGTCTCTATATGGGCGCATTTCAACTCTTCTTTCATTCGCGACGAATGTGTGTTTTGCGGACCCCTTCGGGATAAAAGAATCAGATTTCGAGCCCCTCGACCTACCATCCACCGAGAGATACTTCGACCCACACCACCAAGACCGCCAGCTATAACGTAAGTGGCATTGGGGTCAAACAGCAAATTTGGTTTGGTGCCAATAGTAGCCTACATCTGTTAGATTGCCTGAGAGGATTTCAGATGGTGGTGACTTCCCTGAACCGTTGCGTGCTTATCAACCTTCAAGACCAGTTTCCCCATACTTTGTCCACTTTGTAGATGTCTGAATGCTTGCTCAATCTCAGAAATGGGATATACCTGTAGCGGCTTCGATGGCGCGATTTTTCCCTGCTCTACTTTTTCCATGATCTGCTTAAGCAGCTTCTGCATGTACCACGGTCTGTCTTTCGCCATCGACGCCATATCTACTGCAGAAAAGCTGACATTCTTGGAGAAAGGGCGCATAGGAAGCCGTTCGCTGGCATGGATGTCCTTTTTCCCAATCTCAACAAACCGACCGTAAGGAGCGATACACTCCCAGGAAGCGATGAGACCCTCACCAGAAAGAGAGTTCAATACAACGTCCACACCTCTGCCGCCTGTCCTTCGTAAAATGGATTGAGCAAAAGATGTGTTCCGGCTGTTGAAGATGTGATCCTCTGCAATTCCATAGGACGTCATTAAGAACTCCTTTTTACTGTCGGAGCCAACTGTTGCAAAGATCTCCGCTCCAATATCCTTCGCAATCTGTAAAGCAGATTGGCCCGTTCCTCCAGCAGCAGAGTGAATGAGAACCGACTCGCCCTTTCTCATCCGCGCCACTTCATGCAGGGAATGATATGCAGTTCCAAAGGTAGTCGGTAGCGCAGCCGCATCTGTGAATGATAAGGTATCTGGAAGCAAAATAGCACACTCAGCTGGACACCGCGCGAAAGTTCTGCAGGTATTGGCATAGGCTACCGCGACGCGATCTCCAACCTTAAACACAGATCCTTCGCTACTCCCTATGCGCGAAACTATGCCTGCACACTCGGTTCCCATCGACATTGTATCTCCAAGGCGACCTAGAGCTGTCAAGAGATCTATGAAGTTCAAGCCGACCGCTTTCACTTCGACTTCGATCTCGTTTGCTGCCAAAATTTCCGAATTCTTCTCTTCCACGAGCTGGATGGAGTCGAGAAGTCCCGGAGATGCAACTTGAACCGCTAGTGGTGGTGCTTCAGAAATCTCCATAGTCTGGACTTGTTCCGACAAAATCCTGGATGAGATTTCATGATCCAATGAGCAATCTTCGACAATTCTTTTGATGTTCAGAATACCTGATATCTCCTTATATTCCGGTTCGAATGAGCTGTCTGCAATGTTCGACAATGTAGCTTTGAAGGTCTCAAATATATGCCCGACAGCGGCATCATTAGCGTTCTCGCTGGACTCCAGGTCCAGTCTAACAAAGACCAGGGTAGGATTTTCTATTCGGAGCACTCTGGAAAGGCCGTCCATGACGCCTTGACTTGGAAGATTTTTGCTCTTTTCAGGGCGGCTCACCCAAAGCCATTTGCAATCCCGTCCCAACATTTCTTGTAAATTTTCAAAACCATTCTTGCTAAAGTCTTGCAGTCCCGGGTCGTCAACATCCAAGAGCGATATAAAGAAAGCGGAGCTAAAACTCTGGTAAGTTCTTGCCTCACCGAGTGATAGCGTGCGACAGCTAGAATAACCACTTTGCTGGAAGTGCTTTGCGAGTAGACGCGACGCGGCGAGCTGGCTTGGGCAATTTTCATTCGCGATAATGATTGGGGTCACTTCATGGCTTGTCGTAACTTCTTGGTCATCTATTGCTGTGAATACCATGATGCTCGTTTCCTGACAATATTCGTTCTGATAATCTGTGAGAACAATTTCAGCTTCCGAAAAGCCATTTCGGGAGCAGATCGAATTCCATGTGCTTTCAGAGACCAGTGGACTGTTCTCTCGACCATCGCCCCTACCTGAATACGTATCAGTTTTCGTCTGCCAAAGTATACGAGGGGGATATATACCAGGCCACCATCCAGGTAACAACCCAAATATAAAACTACAACCGAGGTTATCTAGTTTTGTTGGCTCAATGAGAACAAGTTTTCCGTCACTGCTCAAGTTAGGATTCGCGGTGGATTGCTATTCCCTTGTACTCACGGTTTCAAAAGGTTACGAACTCGTCTAATAGACGCATTTAAGTCTTTAGTAACATGGAGGACCTACCCAAGAATCGCTTTAGTTCTTCCTAGGAGGAATCTGCAGAGGTGTTTGACTTACGGACGCGGCGACCACCATATCATATACGCCATTTTCAAAGCCCTGACTCTCAAGATCTTCATCAATATTCAAGATCCTGAAGTTCAAACGGGAACCATGATGGGCAAATTTAGCCTCTGCTTCGGCGAAGAAAGACCGCGAGATATCAGTGAAGTCATAACTCGAGTACAGCGGGGTCATGAACTCATTGTCCCCGATCGGTCGCATCAAGCTATTAAGCATATGCCTCGTTATACCACCAGTCCCAGCTCCGACTTCAAGAATCTTCATGCTGGGATATTTGTGGACCAAGGTTTCCAAATATCGCGTCATAGGCTGCAAGTACCTCACATTGTTTGATATTTCTTCATAGTACTCGCTGACAAGATTTGTCTGGAAAAGGAGTGCTAAGGGATCAATGTTACCGTGAAGAATCTCCACTAGATTTTCTCCGACTTCGATGTATGTTTGCCCTTGTTTGCTGGTTTGTCGCAGTTGAGAGTTTAAAGCGTCTTGATACCCGGGGTCTTGCAGCAGTACCGGCCAATGAGGTAAGCTGCCTGGTAAACCACCAGCGTGAAACCTCTCTGCTTGAAGCTCCATCCAAGTGAAATATTTCTGGTAATGAGAGTCCACATTTCTAAGCTTGTCTTGATCCACCAAATCAAGTGCTTTCATGATGAAAGTGAGAACTGCGAATTGTAGGTCTTGAAAGAACCGCACAGGCTCGGGTGTGCAGTCTCTGACACTCAAGCAGTAATCGAGCTGTTGTCTGGGGCTCATCAGAGACATCTCGGGCTTCCATTCCACGGAATAACACAGTTTGACGTCTGCAGACATATGTTCTGACACATCTTTGTTGGCCACAATCGTAGCTTCCACACCATCAGCAATGACGAGAGGATTCTTACTCCTGGTATCTAGTCCAACAGCAAAAGCACCGGGATTGCCTTTGATTGAATGGGATTTAGCGCAAACTGTGATGTAATCCGAGGACGGATAACTTAGTTGTTCGTTTGAAACCCACAGGTCGTAGATGCGGGTCGGAACCATTGTCGGCAAGGCTTTTACTCCTCCTTGCGACATGGCGGCAAAGGTCATTTGAAGTATACCATCCAAGCTGGCTGGATGAATGACATGCTCTTGCCAATGATTCGTGTCATTCTCTGAGACCCATTGGAAAAGTGACAATTTACCAATTGCCTCGACGTTGTCGTTGCAAGATAATGCTTTGATGCCTTGAAACGATGGGCCGTATTGGAGGCCTGACGAACTTAGCGACTGGTACATTTGCTCTGGATTAATTTTCCGATTGCAGGATCCGCTCTGTGCTCGATATAGATGGTGATAAGCTTCACTGCGCTCCAAGGACGCCCTTTCCCCATCAACGGCCAAATCTGTCTGCAGGTACTCGGCCTGAATTGATCCACGGCAATTGAGAACCCAATCGTTATTGACAAATGAGTATAATCGAAATTCCGAGCTAGCCATAGTCTTATCAGAAGCGCGCGGAGTGGAGAGTAATGTGAAACTGATATCAATGCCCTCTCTGCTCAAAGGTATGACTAGTGAAGTTTGAAAGAAGACGTCCTTGAGATTGTACCCCGCTATGACTCGAGAGGTATCTATTGATTGCTTCAACGCTTCAATCGCCATTACTAACATCCCGCCTGCAGGATATAAGACAGAATTATTTATCTATTCATTATTAGCCAAAAGCTAAACCTTCCGAGCATTGAAAGGATACCTTGTGGTCTTCCATCCAGGGAAGTTCTGGGATCTTTAATGTATGCCGCCATCTTTTCTCAAATGGATTCGAATCCGGAACCAAGGTACCGAGTAAATCGAACCTGGGATGCTTTCGGAAACGAAACGCTTTGCTGAGTCGATTCTCAGACCAATACGATTTTGAATGATCGAAAGAATACTCGGGTAGATCTACTAGCACCTTCACACCACCTGGGGTATTGTTGGCCTGGTTTGCGTTGCTAATATTAATGGGATATCCAGCGCAATGTATTCGAGCAACAGCTTGCAAAGCCGTTTCTGTTGACGATAGATTCCGATGAATCAGAGAATTATAAGAGACGCAGCCAGACCGACCCATAAACTTGAGAACTTGTTTGATGGGCGCTTGCAACGCAGAATGGGGCCCAATCTCGAGAAGTCTGTTGACGCAGACCACGTCAACATCTTGTTGCTTTGCTTGTGGAGCTTCACAAAGAAGGGTGAGTGCGTCTGAGAAATTGACCGGAGAAACAAGATTTCTGGCCCAGTACCGTCCGCTACGGAGCTCTTTCCCGGAGATTATTGCGCCAGTAACAGAAGACACCATTATGGGACTCGGCTTCATATGTCTATCTCCAATTTTTAGATTTCCTATCTTTTCAACGTACTGCTCGGCAATCGGCATCATGTGTGATGAGTGATATGCAACTTGGACTTGTAACAAGCGTGCAAATATTTGTCGTTCGTCGAGTGCAACTTTCAAAGTCTCAATTTGGGTCCTATCCCCGCTGATGGTCAGATTCGTAGGGCTATTATAACAAGCTATGGCTACGTCGAGTTTGCCAAATTCGACTGTTAGTCTTTCAAAGAACGGAAGGATTTGAGTGGTACTCAAGCCCACGGCCAACATTGCACCATGATTTTGTTTCGATAGGGATGATGCCAAGACGCCCCGAAAGTAGGCCAATCTCCAAACAGATTCACGCGAGATGGCGCCCATACAGTATCTGTGAAGATCACTTCAGTCATCTGTCAATACCATGCATCCAAAATACATACGCAGCAGCAATTTCCCCAGAAGAATGTCCGACCACAACGGATGGTCGGATGGCAAATTTGTCGAGAAGATCAACAAGTGCCACTTGCAATGCTGTACAAACCGCTTGACTGATCACGGGTTCATTAATTCTTGAAATTGATTTGGGTTTCTTCAGCTCCTCTGATGGTAGTTAGCGCAAGTATCCATAAAACTCAGGAGAAGGTAGAACGCTCACCGGATAATGACCATTGTGACCCTAAAGAATGAAAGAACGATTCGGCGTCTTCAAGACTTCGCTGGAATACCGCAAAGACGTTAAGTTCTTGGGTCATTCTGGCCCACTGTGCACCTTGTCCTGTAAAAACAAAACCAAGCTTTTGACCGGGAGCTGCAAGCACAGGCTTTGAAAACCGGCTTTGTAAGTCCTGCAACTCGGAGATGGATTTTACAACAGCGAAGGATTTCCATGGCAATGAAGTACGTCGTTCGGCCAGAGTATACGCCAGGTTATCCAAGAACTTCTCCATGTCGACATCCTTACTTTCGAGGTTCGCAAAATATTCGTCATATACCTTTGCCAGCCTTGAGATCCCACCTTCGTCAGAAGCGGACCATACCAATAATCTTGGCTTCAAGAGAACGTTTTTCTCCAAATTGCCATTGGTGAGTGGGAAGAGCGGTCTTGGCGATGGATCAACGAGGAGTTGGTCTCGAGGCACCACTTCACTGGTACAATGATTACCAGCCAACTGATGGATTCGTAAATAGTTATAGGCATCATCGAGAATAATGTGGCAATTCGTGCCTCCAAATCCGAAAGAGTTTACAGATGCTCGGCGTAGACCGTCACATGGCCAAGGCACGACATTTTTGCTAAACTTGGCGGGGTGTCAGCTAGAAAAGACTGGGCAAATTCCGTATGAAAAGGAAATTACCTTGAGATGTAAGCCATCTGCGTCAATTTTAGGGTTCAGTAATTCAAAATTGGTGTTCGGCGGAATTACGCCTTTCTCGAGCACCAGAATCGTTTTTATCAAGCCTGCCATGCCACTCGCACCCTCAAGATGTCCAATACTTGATTTAACGGCACCGCTATATTAATATAGTCAGAGGAACGTTGTTGAAGTATAGATTTTCTGAACTGCTTACATGTGGAGAGGATCATGCGGACTCCGGTCATTTTTAAACGCTTGACCAATAGAATTGGCTTCAATTGGATCCCCGAGAGGTGTTCCAGTTCCTGGCAAAATAATTAGGAGGTTTCTTCAAGGGCAAATAGACCTGCATTCCTACCGTGAGCTTCAAAAAATCTCGTCGGCTTCATGCTCAACCCTGCCTTCCGATAGGTCTCTTTAATCAATTGCTCTTGGGCAGTTCCACTAGGTTGGGTTATTCCTGGCGTATATCCATCTTGATTCGTCCCCGTAGAACGTATAACCGTACGAATGGTGTCGCCGTCCTTCAAAGCATCGGCAAGAGTCTTGATGATGACAACCCCAAACCCTTCTCCCCTAGCATAGCCATTGGCACGATGGTCGAAACTATAGCAACGACTATCACTAGAGAGGAAGTTCATATTTGAGAGTGTGGTAATCGCTTCGACACTAAACATTAGATTACAGCCAGCAGCGACGCCCTTTTTTCTCAATACATCAGTCCTAGGCGAGCTGATGGCGATCGGACTGACTTACCATAGTCGATTCTCCGCTCCAGAGATCCTGACAGGCGAGATGAAATGCCGTCAAGCTGCTTGAGCAAGCAGAATCAAGGTTTACACTGTTCCCCCTGAGGTCAAAGAACCAGCTCAAGCGGTTCGCAAGCATAGAGGGGGAACAGCCAGTTGCGCTATATCTTGGCAAGTCTTGTGGGTCTTTTGGAATGAATGCTTGATAATCATTGGTGAAACAACCAGTATACACTGATGTTTTTGACTTCGTGATTTTTTCCAACGGCAACCCCGCTTTCAGTTGAAAACATAAGAAGTCAGCATAATTATCACGACTTGGCGGGAGTGGACACCGGCAGTAGTAAAAAAAAATTGCGAACCATTTTCAAAGGCTCTGTAGGTTGATTCTAGGAGACCTCTCTGCATTGGATCCATGTCTGAAGCCTCCGCAGGAGTGATAGAGAAGAAAGGGGCATCGAATGCGCCCATATCCTGAGTGACGAAATGTCCCCCACGAGCGGAGATCTGTATACCAATTAATTACAATGAAGATCCTCGGGAAATTTGGGGGAGTTTCTTACTGTGTCTGTTCTGCTTGCATCTGGATGATAAAATGCATCGATATTCATCCGGTCTTTAGGGTAGTCTGTCATGGCACACCTTCCTTCCACCAGCATCTTCCAAAAAGCCTCAGCACTAGTTGCATCTTGCGGAAATCTGAGAGAAATTCCAATCACCGCCAAAGGTTGATAACGACCGTCTTCGGGAGGCAGATCGCAGCTTTCAGGAGTTTCAGTTAACACTGCTGTCGATTCGACTCCTCCATTGTTGCAATCCCCGCTTGTTACGGTCTGTACAAGAGATGGAGCCATTGAAGCTAGTTTATGACTCCATGCGAGTGTGATTTAAGAAGATATCCGATAGAAATGTGAACTGCGTACTTAGTATCCATCAACTCAAGAGTACCTAGGTAAATACTTGTGCAACATGTATCTGCTTTCCTAATTACCCATTCCATAGAGCCTAGGGGGGTGAGCCAACTCCCCAACGGCAATGGGCCAGGAACCCAGCTTGCCTTATCGGTAAACGAAACCTTAAACATGATGATTATCAAATTTAAAAAAAACGTGGGGCCACTGGCTCATACAGGAGTACTCTTTCGGTGGTTTTCTTGTGAGACGGGCGGCTCGTCAGATGCCTGGCGCTAAGAAAGACGCCGGACCATGTTGAAGTAGCTAGGTAGGTTTGGCCGAGCAGCGGCGGTTCACTCCCCTAAGCCCGAAGAAACGGTTGATCCTATTTCTGGGGCATATAGAGCACGTTAACGTCATTTTGAGTGCTAACGCCACCGGCAGATACAGAATCCGGATACATCTGGATGTCACGCACATGTGGTACCTGTATCCACAAGCTAAGTCTCGTAAAGTGGGCGAATTGGGAGACGAATTGCGTTAGATGAATTGAATAATGTGGGAACTTCTGTAGATCTAGGTCCCACCAGGAGTGCACTACTAAAAGTAGCAGTGAGCATATCCACTAGTTCTCCATGCCTCTATCTTTGTCAACGCGCAAGGTTTACCCCCTTGCAAAGTTGCACGATGATACTATATGCAGCTAGGGTTTTCGATCGCGAGCCTTCAGCCTTCCAGGGCTATGACTAGTTTCCACATAGCAGTAGAAAACCCCAACATGAAGCCATGTCCGCTTAAAGACGGACACCCAAGCGCAGTGTCTTTTGAGCCAGACGATGTCGAAATTTGTGATAGAGGTGACCAATAGTACTGGAGAGATATTGTGCGCCAACCTCCCTACCCCAAAGTAATGTAGTATGTGCGTAGGACAGCGCTTGCTGTTCGTATGCGCTTGAAGTGATCTCTCCCTGAAGGAGCTTCTCCAATAGTAGGCAGTGTAGGGCTGCCTGATTAGTGCTTTGGGCGACATTCGGCCGGAAAAGAGCCAAAGCATCGCCGACCAGAAACAGTTTGTTATTGTAAAATGACGCTTGAGGCGATATGCAGTCCGAGATGGCTGTAACGAAAGGTGAATCAATTTTGTCCAGTACCTCCTTTATTGGGAAGGCGAAACCGCTGCTGTGGTCACTTAGATGCTTCGCCCATACCTCGGGTCGAACCTTGGAGAAAGGAACTGTCCTCTGGTGTCGTATACCATCGATATCAGTCATTATGCTGGCAAACTCATCGGACTCGGCGCTGCAATTGTAATACCAGACAAGATTGACGTGACGCTCGCCGGGAATGATGTTGCCATTCTCGCCTGGTATGGTGTATCTAGTCGTAGTCAGCTTATATGCTCAACACTACCGAAGAAATTCTGAATTGAAATTTGTCGTACACTACAATGTAGCTTCGATCCGTAAAGCATCGAATGCAGTTGTCATGAAGAAGACGTCTCGTTTCCTCGGACACGTTCTTCTCAGGTACAACTCCACGCCACGTCAAAAATCCAGAATATGGCATTTTCAACTCTGGGAACAGAATTTTGCGCATGCGTGAGTTGGCGCCATCGGCAGCGATTACAATATCGGGTTGTAAGCTTTTTGAGTGCCCATCAGCGTCTTGAAAATCAACAGTCAGACCTGAGTCCTTATCGTAAGAGACAGCCGTGAATGTTTTCCCAACATCGTAGATTACAGACCCTTCCTTTGCAGGCTTTTGCGGGGGTTGAGGAACGTATTCACTTTTGAGCCCGTCGAAATTGGACCGAAGCCGGTAGTAAAGAGTCTTCCAGTCTGTTAATTTGAAAGGCACCTTGCGTTCCTCCAGTAGATTCAAGTCACTATCAATAATCCTTAGGTTGGATGCCGTAACAAAATGCGGCTTCTCCTGAATCAAATCATGCTTCTTGAGGAATTTTTGGCCATGAATCCCGACGCTCATACCAGCAGCTTGACCCTCCCGAGTCGAGGTAGGGTATTGCTCGATGATGCGGACGTTATGGCCCAGGCGCTTGACCATGATACCATGCATCAAGCCAGCCAAAGAGCCTCCAATCTGTTTGAAACTAATATTAGCATCTCGGCCTGCAACAACACGGAAATGATTGGAAGAAGACTACTGACAATAACGACATCCAATGGCGTTGCGGCCATCCTGGTCAAGTGTTTAAGTAACGAGGGCTGCTTTGCTGATGGGCCTTGTGCGCGATTGTTACTGGTCTAAGTCGTGTGGTGTACAGTGCTGTATCATGATCGGATATTTGAAGGAGAAGGTAGAGTAGGGGTAGTTCTAAAGTTAGACTCGAAGGTGCTGTAACACGGTACACGTCCACGAAGTGCGGCCGTTGTCCTTTTTAAGAATCCTCAGCTTTGAAGCTTTTTACAGATCTCTGGCCTGCCGGAGATATTCACGTGAAGCACTACTGTGCAGTACTGTACCTTCCTAGGTACAGTAGCGCGGTCCTTCCCCGATCCACCGACCTCGGACAATAGATACTGACAGAAATGCGTGAATATAGGGCATCGCCATCGCTCGCCCCCGGCATTTTCTCAGTACAGTCCTGCTTGGCACCTTAGGTTCAAGACACAGTGCGATGGGGATGGGCGTTTCCTCTGCCAGGTTGCTTTCCAAATACTGTGCAGGAGGCACCCGACGAATGTGAAGTTGTGGTCCTTGTGGACGAGAAACAGAAAGAAGTGCCGCGTGGAACATGAGCGTTGTTGAGGTGTAGTCCGAAAGGGGTAAAGCGTCATTTGTTAGTCCTACCCCATATTACTTCCTAGGGGAGAAAAGGCTTAACTTCTTCTCTCTATTTTTGGCCGTTCCCAGAACCGGTATAATGATAAGACTCTTAGCTTTAAGCTTCATGCGTAGAGAGCTACTACTGTAGCACTTGTCGTACTACGGTCCACCAGGTCCGACTCAATATGATTTGCCGCCACCAACCCACCCCCAAGTTCGGCCGCCAGTCGTACACCTCTTAAACATATAGCATCAGATCTGCAACAATGAAGCTTCAGCCTCGCCACAGGCTTGCATCGGCCCTTAGGAAGAGAAGATTCCGATGACATTTCCTTCTTCCATCGCCCACCCCCAATATCTATCTCTCAGATGATCAAATGAGGATCAGCGAAAGCTTGACTTCTGCGACTCCCTCCCTCAATTCTTGAATCAAAATGGCACTCACCGAGAATAGCCGTGCACTCCTTGGTGTGTCCATTACTTTCACCACTCTCGCAGTCCTCACAGTCTTTCTCCGGCTCAACTCGAGAAAGACAATCAAGGTGAGGTTGGGGTGGGAGGATGGCTGGGTGCTAGCCGCCACAGTGTCTTTGCTTACTTTATGTGGGATCACGATTTGGTGTAAGATACCTAGAGAGTTTTTATTTTCGCCGAGCTCACCTGATAACTTCATAAACAGCGGCTGTTGTCGGTGGCGCGAAGAACTTGAACAAAGAGCCCGAAGCAATCCAGAAGCAATCATTCGAGACATTTCTGAAGGTGAGTAATCCTATATGAAGTACATCAGTCGTGTTACTATATTACTTCATTCAAAGAGAAAGAGAAAGAAGATCCTGATACGTTCTTTCACAGGCACAATTCATTGCCAGTCCCTTTTACCTGTTTACCATTTCAGCTGTCCGATTCTCTCTGACGTGTCTGTATCGCCATATTTTCCCCGTCAAGCCTGTTAAATATGCCTCCATAATCATCGACTGTTTCAACGCAGCCTATTTTTTCAGTGCCTTGTTCGGCAATGTTTTCAGCTGCCATCCAATCGACTTCTTGTGGCACCCAGTTAAGGGCGGAGGTTGTCTTGAGAAGTTCAACCTTTTTGTTGTCATCACCGAGTCTTTTGGCGTCTTTCTCGACTTCGCCATTCTGCTCTTGCCGATAAGATCTGTCATGATCTTGCAGATGCCACCCCGCACCAAGTTTTTGATTTCTGGCATCTTTTGCCTCGGTGGCTTGTAAGTCATAATGGTGATTCTAAAATTCGAATATGGAAATACTGACTGTAATATACAGTGTGGTGGTGACGGGCATTGTGAGAGTTATTCTCAGTTACAACTCGAAGGGAAAATATGGTAGGTTCATGAGTTTTCCTTCTCGAAAAACGCATAGAGCTTTTTACATTAACGAAATATGAATCACTAACACCATTACCATAGTCAACTTCTTCAACTCCGATATCTGGACCCAGATTCATTCTTGCACTGGCGTTATCTGTGTCAACCTCCCAACCTTCAAACCTCTATTCCCCAAAATCGACCGCTTGACAAGTAGCATCCGACGCCGATATGTCAACCTACGATCCCGTACAACACGGAACGCTAGGACTCAGATCTCAAATAAGACTATCGATGGAGATTCTTCTTATCTCACCAGACGGAGTGGCAGCGGAGAAGCAGTGTCGGCGACCGCATCAGCGTCCAAGACGGCCGGCGACGACACATATGAGCTTGATGGATTGGATACGAATCATATTCGGGTCAAGAAAACGGTGGATCAGGAGATTGTCTAGCAGGGACGGAGAAGGCATTGAAATGGAATACTGCAGAAGTAGATGCATACATTATGGAATGTTTTACAGCCGGTTCTTCAATATCCCATGATGCTCCGCGCGACTTGTACTGGTAGCCGCACACTTCCAGCGATAATGATTTTCTCCATGCTCTTCTGTAGCAGGCTGAGCTGCTTAATTGGGAGTATTGCCAATCTGAACTGCAGATCAGCAGCACCCACTGTAGCTCACCCAGGTTCTCAACCGGCGTCCTCGGAGAAATCGCAGTAGGCGTTCAACTAGGAAGGAGGCTACGGGATGTCTTCAAGGGGAAGCAGGGATGGAGTCTCTCGATATGCCGCATTTACTCATACTAATTAGCATCGCCATCATTCATAGGGAAACCCTTAGAAATTCCCGAAAGTTGGGCTTTTTTCATTCTATGCATGGAATTCTGGCATGCACAGTGTCAGTACTCCTTGTCGTCACCCCAATCATCTCAACCACTTGCCCTTCCAAAAGCGATATAGAATATAATACAACAATTTAGTTGCTGTGGGTTTAGACAAAGTTACGATTTGAGATTTCTCCAAAATGTTCGTTTTGGTACGGGAGGATCAGCCGATTAGCCAATTCCACTCTTCATAATTAGCAAGCCGTGCTGCTTTTTTGTCCGTTAAGTTATAAAATGGAGAACTAAATTGTAAAACAACGATGGAATGATCCGAGATACATAGAATTCGTTGGTTATATCGAGATGGTATGCACCTAGGCATTGTCTGTTTTCTTCATGTCACAAATTGCCGTTGAAATGTTTAACATGAAGAGACAAAGAGCAAAGACATGTACATTGGTACTTCATAAATACAAGGCACAGCAGCTTGGTATCCCATTTTTGCATCATCAATCCTCTCATCGCAGCACTGCCATAAACCCATCAAAGTATAAACCCTTCGCGTTGCAACGCGGTATAAAGCAAAATCATGTCCCATAAACGCCACCATTTCATAAAATATTTCTAAGTTTTAAGCTCAATCATCGGCTCGAAGAACAGGGTACAAGCTGTCTGAACTTCGCTCGGGTGACGACTTGACCTCAGCCGTCCCGCTCATGGTGGTATCCTCGCTGTCTTCGTCGTACTCCTTTCGCCTTAAGCGCTCCTTGATGATCTCACGTAGCGATTCAATGACACGGATGTTCTCGATCCATGCCTCTTCAGCGCGATCCCTGGCACTTTCGGCAGCACTGTCACCACCTTCGGAGGTGGCGCTGGGCGAGCCAACCCCAGATAACGCAGGATCGATGTTGCTTGTGAGAGTGGTCTTGGAAATAGCTTCGGGTCGTGGGGTAGTTTCTTTCGGTGATGGAGTGCGAGAGTCATCTGAAGTGTCCATCATGGCCAGGTCACGGGGGTTGGCACTTCTTTGCAACATGCCGCCGGAGTAGCGGCGGCGAGGATCGCTGTCGAAATTTGTGCCTAGGGTTGACGCGGGCGCGGTGGTGGAGTGTGGGGAGTAGCCGACTGATACTGCGGGCAGACTTGGGTAGGCAGCTGAAGAAGCGGAGCTGTGTCTTGATGTCGGAGACATCCCGTGGGAGGAGGCTGGGGAGTGGCCAGATGTGTATGAGACTGAGCTGGATGGTGGAGTCAAAGCTGGCGTCCCTGAAGCATTCGATTGGTTAGAGTGGGTAGCCATCATCGGCGCGGTGACATGTGCCGAAGAAACGTGGGAGCTCATGTGGTGGCCCAGGCCGTGGAGAGCAGTCTGGGGTGGCGAGTGGCTCTGTCTGAAGTTGACCGCCTGGTGAGTGTAGTGTGCACCTGGTTGTTGAACGCCTGCTGCGGCGGAGGCGTTTGAGCTCTCGTAGACTGTTGATTGCATCTGCTCGAGGAACTGATCAATGTTCATCAGATCATTCTTGGTTCTCAGGTTGGGCATAGGTGGGAGAGCGTATTGGTGTTGAGGCATTGGGCCTCCGTGTCCTCCGTGACCATCGACAGACACCAATTGGGGTCCAGCTGGAAGATACTCGGCAAATCCTCCATTGTGGATACCCTGGAGTTGCAGTAACCTTTGGCCGACTTGGTGGTATGAAGTAGGATCGATTTGTCGGCGTTTGGCGTCACCAAAAAAGTCATTAAGAGCCTCGTAACCGCGTTTTCTGCTGTCAAATGCAGCGTGCTGGCCGAGATCACCGCCACCGTGGTTCACCGGGTAGTAAACTGGGCCATAGCTGGAAGGTTGTTGGGGAGCGTAGTATGCACTGTGGCCTCCTTGGGGGTGGCCATAATGTTGCTGGCCAGGATGCATCTGGGCGCTATGATCGTAGTAACCTCCTGCGGTAGCTGCAAGATTTTGCAGGTTAGCGACCACTATTCCTGTGTCAGACGTATGAATGGGGTACAACCAGTACTGTTGTTCTACATACCTTTTCCACCTTGACCATAGCCGGATCGTTGTCCGCCATGCTGTTCAGGGGATCGGAGGAGAACGGAGTCGTCGGCGTGAGTCTAAAGGAATCAGTATATGAAGTTTCGTATGGTAGACCGGTGGAAACGCGTACCTTTACGTGCTTCTTCAAATCCTGGGGGCGTTTGAAGGCCTTTCCGCAGAAGTCACATTTGTGAGGCTTCAATGGGACGTGGACTCGGATATGGGAGGTGATATGATCACGCTTGACGGTGGTCGTGCGGCACGAGTTCCAGCCGCATGTGAGGTTCAAGTTGTTGGTGCTCTTTCGCCCAACGTGTTTTTCGCAGATATGCTCCTGTGGTGTTGATTAGACAATTGTACAAGCAAGCTGGCAGTTTGGCCATAACTCACAAATAAAGCCTCCGCAGAGGTACATCTTTCGCTGCACTTGTCCCATTGACATGACAAATTGTCGTCCGCAGCGACTGGTTGTCTGGGAGCCTCGGGCTGCGTAGTGGCAGGCGTCTCCTGCTGCTGTTCTGGTGCGGCAGACATGGCGGGGGAAAATGGGCGGTGGCAGAATCGGCCAATAAACGGGCCGCGGCAAAGTAGATCCAAACAAGGGCCCTGGAGTAGCGTTGGTGTTGTGGTAGTTGCTTCTGTGCTTCGAAGTGCAACTTTGAAGTTATTCGCAAAGATACAGAAACGCGGGAAAATGGCGAAGAGAGATGTTTGCACAAGGTCAGATCGGGGAGGACTGGAGCAGAGCAGAGATGCTGGGTTCTCTTGTACTCAACAACCTGGGCGGAAGGAGAAGTCTTGGCATCACTAGCCTCCACTCCTAGTGTCTTGGCGAGCCTTGGCAATACCAGAACGAGGTGAGGCAGGCGCGGTTGGAGTAAGACGTCACGCGTTGTCTAGCCCGCGCTTGCCCCTTTTTATTTCTCGCATCCTTCACTTTTGCCGGCAGCCCTCTGGCTCGAGCATATTGGAGGCGTGGATGCAACAGGATAAGCCTTGGCAACCTCTTGGCAATGTCCTGGTCTGTCTTGGCACTCACACAGCCCCCTCTGAAAACCTTCTCACAATTGGGCGGCTGATTCTGTTTGAGCTTATTTCATGCGGAAAAGTCTTGGACGTCCTCGGGACACCCAAGAGAATGCGCTCCGACGGCCAAGCACGGAGGTCCTTGGCTGATATTTTCCCCTCAGCCGTGTCACGCAAGAGGTCGAGAGGGACCCTTAGATTGTTCCAGTCCGCGTGGACTCGTAATTATCTATGCTCTTACCTTTCTCGGTGTCGTCGACAAATCCGGCAGTTCAATAGGCATTCGAGATGTTGCAGAACGCGCTTGCGCAGGCTTTGTGTTTTTTGCCTTTCGTTTATACTGTATTAAATATCGCCAGCGACTCGTGAAGCGTATCGAGGGGTAGTACAAGGTACTCCCTTCTCCCCCTTTTAAGTTCTTCCCCCAGGCGAGTGCCAACACTCCGCGTCTCGTGCTCATGATGCTTCTTCGCACGGCTACAAATGCTTTGCTCTCTTTACAGTTTCACACTCGGGTAGGCTTACCGAGCACTTGGTAAGAATTGAACTGTTTCTTCTCATCGTGGTCATTTCCAAGGGGCGTTAGATGACGACGGCCGGTCTGGTGCCCAGCCCTTGGCTCTTGGCTCATTTTCCTCCTCCGCCCCAAGACATTCCACCCATTTGCCGCCGGACAAGAAATTCCTCCTGCCCGTTCATCCATCTATCCATTGCTTGGCGGTTGGGGTTTCTGGAGATTTAGGAGGGCACAGCCCAACAGCCAACGTCAGCAGTTGTGTAGTTGTGGTTGGCAGCGGGAATCTTCAGACCAGTTCACATGGTGCCAGGTAGGATCGAACTGCAGATGCCAGATTGCAAACCCCATCTCGAGATTACCCCATCCCTAGTGGCACCGAGATTTTACTACTTTCTTGATTTCTGAGGTCTGTGGAGCGTCAGCGGCGTGGTTCTTGTCTCTTCTCGATGTAGCTACTGTACTTTTGTTGACGCCTGCATCAAATCCACCGATCCTACTGATTTGGGTGGGACCCACCACGAGGTCCGGAAAATCGCGAAATCCCCTCGAGAATCCAAGACGAAAATCACTCTGCCTCTTCTCTGCAGCACCGAGGAATTCGGAAGGAATATACTTCTTGGCTCAATCACGTGTCTCCTATCTTCTACCCCCATTCCTGAGGATCTTAGCTGCTCGTGTGGAACAACATTTTGGAGCGGAAACTCCCGTTACGCTATTTCGAATCCTATCTTCCAGTTCTGTGTCTGCTGTACTAATAAGCCTCCGTCTGTAGGGTTAAGAATTACAACGCTGTGGCGACCACGTGGATCAAGATCATTGTGAACCCGACCGATCGGTGACAGTATCGTTAGCCTATCCACGGTTGTATTTGTGAAGTCTAACCAATTCCCGGTGGTGTTTGTTTATCTATGACTCAATCTCTGTGTTGGTTTCGCAATTTCTTGCTACTCTTGCCTTTCACTTAACAATCTGTCAAACCCCACAGGAGTCATGAAGCAGCCGCAGTCATTAACAGCAGCACCGGCTTTCAGCGTTATGAGATATTCAAACATCGGAACGATGTCAGATTTAGTGTCTAGCACAAACTACCGCAGCTTGTCATCATTTATCTACGTCAAGGAGAGTGTCCAAACAAGTCTCAAACATCTCGTCCATTGACTATAAAAGAACGATCTCTCTTCACGGCCTGCTCTTTCCCAAATCTACGATTGCAAATCTCAACAGAATGTCAAATCTAGCCCCACAGCCGCAGCCGCAGCCGCAACCACAAGCGCAAACAATATGGGGCTGGAGATGCTGCAAATGTTCAACAACCTACGAGATCACCTGGCCCGAAGACCGCCGCTGGTTTGAAGGACAAAGGTTTACCTGCAACTACGCGTGGTGCGCGAGCACTGATTACCATCGTCGGTGTAGGCGGTGTACGGATGTTGAGAAAAATGGGAATATTATTAGTTACTGTGATGGGTCAAGCTATCCTTAGAGTGTAGTTATCGAGAAAGTTTCTGTTGTATACAATTAGCTCTTCTCGTATGCAAAGATCCCTTTCATATCCTTCCTGTGCAACTTCTCAAATGAAATGCAGAAACTCATGTGTGACGGCGAACATGCAAATTTTCTCTTTGGGGCGCCCCGGGATGTGGATAAGAATTCGAAGCTCTTGGAAATTTGAGATCCGTTGCCCGAGGGCGAGTTTATGAAGAGAAAGAATCTTGAAGTTGAGGGGCAGGTATGAGGGGGCGAATACTAGGTCGTTGGACGTTTTTCCCAAAATCGCCCTTGTAATTTTCTAGCACAACTGCAGAAGTAGTAGATTTGAAGAAAATGTCCAAGTAACATCGTATCACTCAAAATATCCAAATTTGACTGTACATATTCTAATTTTTGAAACCTCTTACGCGACAGCTTGATAACAGCTCCTTTTTAATATGCCGAGCGCTTAGCGTCGGATCGGGCCTTTCCTAAATGTTGCGTTGCTACAACCTCACTTCGTCTCACCTCATCTCTCCTTCCCAATCATCAAGAATTTTGGAAAGTGAAAGCTGCAACGTTGCAAACTATAAATTTTTTTTTGAAGAAGTCGCAAGGCGCCCCTGAGCTCAATTGACCGGGCTGATTACAGTAGCTCCGCCACAAATGAGTCACGACACGCATGAATTGGGGGCAGGAGCAAGGCGTTCTTTCCCCAAGCTTCAGCAACGGCGAGTGACTCAAAAGTTCATGCTTTATTTACCTTAAGCAAGTGCTATTCTTCAGTGAATCTTTCAAGTGTACAGTACATTCTCGCGATCTTTCAACCCACACGCGTCGCCAGCCTTGTCTGCGCGACTTTCCCCATATATCAATTCATCACCAATACCGATAATTAACAGAGTCATGGCGGAAATATATCATAGAATCCCGGGCTTCACAGCTGCTCTCAAAAATACTACATCCAGTGCGAAAACCTCACGCGCATGTGCGCCTCTCTCTTCGGCCGCGGACGCCTCCAAGATATTTAACGAGCTTTCGCGGCTTTTGGGATTGAACGGGCATGAACTTCTGAAGTCCCTGGAGAAGCTGGATTTGAAAGATGCACCAAGTCCTATTCGAAATTTGCACCTTCCTCATATCACTATTTTGAAGCTCGACGCGCTTGCCTTGGGACTTCCTTCTTTTCCTGATGAGCCCCTCGAAATGGTTGCATTTGGCAATGTGTCTCCCGATAATTACGTTGATCTGTTCTGGGAGGCTGTCAAAGCAACAACTGCTAAAGGATCAACGAAAAAGCCTGCTCTGGTTGGCGCGGCACCTTCAGAAGTGGCAGTCTACGAAGTTGAAGGCTTATTGGAGCCCCGGATATTGTTAAATTACCGGGAACAACTCTTTCGTTTGAGTTACATTCGAGCCGACGATATAGTGCGAGAATATCCGGCAATCTTGAATGTTCACGACTCTTTCCTGGATGACCTTGAGAACGATCATGCCCAAAGACTTGTCAAGAAGATCCAAGCCGGCGAGAAAGTTCGGGAACGCCTCGATGAACATGAATGTATTCGAGAGGCTTACGCTTACATCAAGAGGTGGGCAAGAGTGCGAGGCATCAACAAAATTCTTTCGGACCAGAAGATCTTTCAGTTGGTTCAGAATTACCAGTCAGATATATCTGAGCGAGCTAAAATCGACCGCTTACCAGCAGCGTCAAATTTGGTTCGCGAGTTCTTTAACAAAGACGCCCAGTCGTATGACCCACTAGTCGATGCGGAAGGAATTGAGTCGCAGAACATGGAAAATTGGGAAAGTGTCTTAATAGCTCTGGATTCACTTCGTTTCTATGAGAAGATGATAGATTTTCCACAATTCGTTCGAGTAGCGGTTACATATTCAGGGCCCTCGAGGATGAAAGGAGGAGAATGGATATCGATGGTCGAGCGAAGAATTACCAAGCTCGAGGAACGGCTCAATAAAGTCATCTCTAAAGGATCAGTCATACGAATGTGGCCTCAAAGACTTGCCCGACAGTCTTCTGCTGATGACACTGTCTACGAAGGCTCATTTGTGGTGGGCCTTTCTTTGCGATCTGCATCTGAGGATCTCGAAGCTGTCAGAAAGCTTGCAGATAAGTCAGAGGAGCAAGTCCGAGAAGATCGTGCCACAATAGAAGGCTGCTTCATCAGAGTTCTGTTCGAAAGCCAATCCGATGTAGCAAAAGAAGACCTCGAAAATTGCACCACGACTTTCCCACGCAAAACGATGACAGGAGATGAGCGCTCAAATCAAAGGAACAAGAAAGATGGCATTACGCCCACCAAACAGAAGAAGAAAGAGAAGACGACCTCAGATGAGCACCAAGAGCATGAGAAATCTGGACGTTTTAGGACAGCAGCTGAGGTTCACAACCGTTTGAAGTACGATGAGTCTTGGGACATTGACGAATTTGTGCTCGGGTATATCGACAGGCATAACGAGAAGATCGTAGAGAAGCCGGCTGGAGATTGGGTACGAGAAACCACCGCAGAGGAATTCATTCCAGAGCATAGAATTGAGTATTTCAAGAAAGCTGGCTCTCCAGATGGGGAGTTCGTATGGCACAAGAGCTTGAGGGTGGATACCATTTTTAAGCATAGCGATTCTTAAATTCTCATGATTTCGAGACATCGCGGATTAGAGGGCTAGATGCATTGATACCAGTATGATTAAAGTGAAGAATACAAATACCCAGTTCGACAACCTTCGGCCTTCACTGTCGTCGTGACACTACAAAAAGGGGCCTCGGAAATAATCCGGCTTCCCCCCATCTAGCAACCCCGCTACCCCACTATCACTAGAACATCAACGCAAAGCTTTACTTTCCTGCTGTGACCGCCATTAATTCCCTTTTCAATATTTCATAAATCTCCAAAATAACACATCAAAATGGCACACACATACGAATCCGCATACCCCTCAGGCCTCCCCATCGATGACGGCATCAAAGCCTACTTCGAAGAGTTCTACAAGACGAGCGATACGCCAGACGCACATGAGAAATACGCCAACTCATTTACGAAAGATGCTACCCTTATTATGGGAGTGAAGGTTGGGAAGGGTTATGATGGTATGTCTTCGTCGTCTCCTGCAAAACCTTTCCATCATCAAGTCAGACAGAATTGGGAGAGGCAAGGAGCTAATGGTAAATTTTAGAGATTTTGAATATCAGAAAGGGATTGTGGGAAAAGGTCTCAGAGAGACTTCATAGGCCGCAGAAGATATTTCCGTTTGGGGAGAATGCGGATGAGGTTATGTTGCATGGGACTGTGGCTTTTACTTTGAAGGATGGGAGGAAAGCCGATGTGAGTTTTGCCTTGCTAGCTATAATTTTTAGCAAGGGGAGAAAAGGGCTAATGATGGGATTAGGTGGACTGGGCTGCAAGGGCTAATTTGGTGAAGGTAGATGGAAGCTGGAAGATGAAGTTTTATCAGGTGTATCTTGGTGAGTATAGTCTTTGGCGTTGAGATCTAGGATGCTGATTATATAACAGATTCTGCTGCTATGGCGAATGCTAAATAGACGACTCAAATTAGACTAGAAAAGCCAAATTGTAGAAACGGTATCTGTAATTGCATGTTCGGTGAAAAGGAGGTCACCAACTGTACAACTTCTTGTCCTCATGTCTATAACGCACAAAGGCATCACCAACCCAAACTCCATTTTTAAAAGTCCCCCAAACGCCAGAAAGAATCCCTCAATATGTACCCTCTCAATCCATATCCATCTCATCCTCCACACCCCCATCAACCAACACCCGTCTCCTCTCCTTCATCTTCCCAAACACCTTCGCCTTCTCCCTCTCCACCGGTACCTCCTCGACCTCCTCACCCGCCTCCTCAAGTGCCTTACGTTCACTACCCCTCATCTTCGGCAACAGATGGCTATTCTCAGCAACCAACTTCCTATCCAGCGCTCTCTGGCGCTCCTTATTATTCTTCATGCGGTTCTTGTAGTGCACTCTCTCCCTCTTATTCCTAATCTCCGTCGACCTCTCAATCGCCTCCTTGGTCTTAGCCCAGAGCTCGGGATCGTAGCGGACGGGTACGTTGCGGCGTGCGGAGAGGGCGAGGGCGCCATCGACGACCATTTCTTTGCCGGCGGCTTTGCGGAAGGCTTTTGTCCAGGCCAGTTTGCAGGGGTTACGCTTCATTTTGAACTGTTTAATGCTTGTCAGTAATAGAAATTATGGATGGGAATTGATTTCAGGAAGACTGACGTTCTTGTGGCATTTGGACCGGCAGAATCGAAAGAGGCGGGCATCGTTGCGCACGAATGTTATGCCTTTGCTGGGATAGCAAGGCCGCGAGCAGAAATAACAGGTTTCGATCCTTCGTCTCCATTAGCATCCCTCCCTCCTATCATCAAAACTACAACAACATACCTCATGTTGACGTCCGGATCAAAAATCTAAACTTTTGCTATCGTTTCTGCAAGCGCAAAGCTTTATCGCGAAAGAAATTTTGGTGGAGAAGATCTCGCTTCGGCCCCGGAGAAACCTCTCTCCGATCTCCGAAAAATCATCGAGCCCGAGATCCCAAAAAAAGTTCCGCCTCATTTCTGGTCAGAGCAAGTCGCAATTACATGTCGCAGCCAAACCCCGAAAAACGTACCTACACTATGGCTTCAATCCTCACAATAGGCGCCGGTGTCGCAGTAGCCGCTTTCGTCGTATGCTTCCCTCTCCTCTCCTACATCTATCTACATCCACGACCAATAAATCACTAACACGCCACCCCCCAGGGCCGCGCCGGACTCATCGCCCTCCGCCGCTCACGCGGCGAAGCAGGAGCATTAGGAAAAGCATTTTACAAAGGTGGATTTGAGCCGAAGATGAATCGGCGGGAAGCAGCGTTGATTCTTGAGCTAAAGTGCGTATCGCCCTTTCCCATTCCCTCTTTGAAAACTCCCGGAGACCACAAATTCGAGGAAAGGAAGGAAAGAAAAAGTAAAGGCTGATAGATGTGCGATGATAGGGAGGGAAGTCTCACTAAAGAACGAATCCGGAAAAATCACCGCACGCTTATGATGTTGAATCATCCGGATAGAGGAGGGAGTCCGTATCTAGCGACGAAGGTTAATGAGGCGAAGGAGTTTTTGGAGAAGAATGGGCGGTAGTGCTTGAGAGGGAAGCAGCGAATACTTCGTGCGAGAGGATATGGTTATAAAGGGGTGGCTATGAAGCCGCCGTGGAAATAGTAGTGTACATAAGTGGCGGGTGAAGGGTGTGTACGATAGTGGTTGTTCTATGAGGAAAGCTCGCGGAACTATGGGCAAAAGCGATGGCGTTTGGGTCGGTTGGGGATATATCTCGACTCTGGGTTAATGGATACATGGAAATTCCTATAATGAGCGCTTTCGGGGAGACGGTGAAGGATACTTTGAAAGGGTATGTGTGCTATTATACCAGGTCGAAGACTCCGGACCTAGGAAGTATTTTCATTCAGTGGCTCTAATCCGTTCGACAAATATCATAATGGGCGTCGTCTGATTCAGTCACTTCCGGGCCGAGTGGCATTGTCAAGAATCGTTTTGGGATTAACATATATATTTGGAGGGTTCTTTTTCTGCGTCAAATAGCAGACTGAATCTATGTTAAGCAGGCAAGTGCTCAGCTAGGAGCACCTCTATAATGCTCCAACCACCTTTGTTTGACACACCTTCCGAAAATCAACGCGCTCCACATATATGAACGCTTCCAATGTCCTCAACTCAGTCGAGATTAATGTTCTCAGGACTTCTCTCTTTCCCCAAAGCCATTCCTCTTCGCTTAGACTTTGACGACGACGCCGACGATTTCATTCCATCCTCATTCTCATTTCTCGCTTTACTGAAAGCTTCAATCACACTTGGAGATGGAGGACGACCAGTCTTCCATCTTGGATCAGGAGTCTCAGGTGGGCCAGTAATAGGCTGTCCCCACCCATCATAGCGTGCTGGCTGTTCGTGCATATGTTTCTTTGAAGCCAGAGATTCCAGTGCAAGTTGAGAAGCTGGATCGTCTGCCCTTGGATTGAACACATGGGGCTTTGGTTTTTGAGCAGCACCATTCTGTTCCGCAACTCCCAATTGATTCATCATGAGGTTGACGTCTTGGCCCTTTCTAGCTCTCATCTTGAACTCGGGGGCTTGGGCAGACATGGTTGGCTTGTTCTCAGTCCCGTTGAGCCAGGAATTTACAGCTCTATTGTTCGATGTACCTCCAGTATAGTCGCCACGCGATCGATTTTGATAATTGCCGTTGCCCTTTGGCGTGCTGCTTTCCGACTTGCGCGAATTTGGCTGGATAGCATTCTTGGGCTTGGATGTATCTTTTGACTTGGCATCCGGGGAAATTGGCGTAACCGGCCCACCTCCATCACTTCCTTCCGAAGACCATCCCTCCTCTCTTTCGGCAGCAAATCTCTCAGCTTCAGCTACACTCCTAAAAATGGTCAGTTCGGAGCTACTCGGTCTGCTTTGAAAACTTACTCTCTGATTCTCTTCTGCTTTTCGGCTTCTTTCTCCTCATTCTGCTTAGCGTATTCTTTCAAGTGCTTGATCGAAATTCCGATCATGGCCCAAAGTGTGTAAACGGCATCGTTACCTGCATTGTGCAGGTTCCAACCAATAAGGCGAAGTTCAGCAAGAATCATTGCGAGCTTCCTTGGGTTATACTCTCGAGTCATGTATTTCCACATGTTCGCAGTATCGGCACATTCAAGTAAATTGGAGAGATTGTAAACGTCATAACCAAGTTTCTTGAGGTAGCTGATGTCCATTCCAAGATCATGTCCAACAAGGACGATACTTCGCTTCTCCTCGGGCTCCGTCTCGCCCCCAGGTTTTGAGAATGGATGCTTAAAACAACTCGCAACAACCCGAGGAGCGTCCTTCAAGCTGATGAATTCGCTCGTGCTATCCAAAATATCAATAAGTACCTCAAATGAAGCTGAGGAGGGCTTACCCAAACTCGAATCTATCCGCACAACCGTGAACAAATTCCGTATTGTTGAGATGCTTGTATTCATGTATCCGAAAGTGTCTCGCCCGAATAAGCTTCATCCAATTGGCACCACCTTCACCAGGAACAACACCAACGAGGTCGTCCGTATCCAGCGTCGCAACGCCAATCTCCGTAATGAGATTATTGTTTTTCTCATAAGCCTCAATGTCCACACAAACGAAAACAACTCTGCCCTCTTGAGGAAATGGTGCTAGTATATCAGGCGTGAAGCTCAAATTCTGGGCTGGGCGTTCGGTAATTCCAGCTGCTCTCATCTTGTCGATCGTCTCCCATGGGAGACCGGACTTTTCAATATTCTTCGGTAGGTATTGCTTGCTGCTTGCTTCTCGCAGACCAAGATACCGCTGCGTACGCTTCAGCGAATCCTTCCAGGATGATTGGTTGAAAATTCGCTCTTTCCGTGCTTTCTCCTTGTTGGCGGTCTTCTTTCCTTTTTGGGCAGCATTCATGAGCTCAATCTTGGCCTTGAATGCCTCTAGTGCTTGTTCGGTGGGTGAGACGGTGGATTTTGGCTCGTTCTTTGGCTTGTAGTAAGCTGGAGGGACATTATTTCGGAGAGTCTCAGCGTTTTCTTTGTTCGAGGATCGTCCTAGGTAACGCGGCCGGGGCGTGCCGTCATTCTCGAAGGATACCGTAAAGGTGCCGTTGGTTCCACCGGAAGGCATTGCGAGACTGGTGTTTAGGGCGCGGTTGATATTTTCTAGGAAGTCTTGAAATTGCTTGGCTGGTACTAGGAAGATAGGTAGGAGATTGAGGTCGGACTTTAGTCGGTAAACGTAGAAACTGAGAATGTGTCAGAGGAGTATAGTGACTTCACGAAGGGGCGAGGAATATATCGGGAAATGAAATTGAATATTGCCATTCAGAACCTGGCGAGATTGACTTACAAGTCCCAAGTCTGATCGGAAATCTTTCCCTGGTCAAAGAACCCTTCCGCAACCTGGAGATATGTCAATTGCTAGATCCAGCTAGAAGTTTGTTAAAGGCCACGATGATGATGTTCTAGGAGTCGAAGAAAGGAAGCCGAAGAAGAATCGAATGTCGAGTCAGGAAAGAGGTGTTCGACCACGTCCGGTGAAGGTGGGTAGAAACGTTAGAGGGAAGGAGCCACCACTGAGAGAAATAGGTGAATCAAAGCACAATGAAACGCACCTTCTGTCGATTCCCAGTTCCAATATAAGTATAAGGATACTTTTTAACAGCCTGCCACGGCACAAATGCTTCGCCCTCAGGAGCTAGCTGTCCAAAGTTGTATTCTGCGTATTGGTTGAGATCATAAGACGTAGCATCAACTACATTCAGCATCAGTGCTCTGTTCATTACCACAATTCAGAAGCAAGCACGTACCATAAGGAGTAGCACCAGCAGCCTGACGGTTGATACCTGCTCATGGAAGAAAAATCAATGACGTCGCTTCTCACAGTTATCAAAAAAGTAGTATCAGAAACGAACCTCCATTCTTCTTCTTCCACCCTTGATCATTATCCTGCACAGGATTCATCTTGACAATCTCAAACTCCTCGTCTGAGCTGCCTTCATACAGATGCTGAGGTTTGGGTGCTTCGTGAGTCCATTCCTTGCCGTCTGCGCCGAGCCCGGATAGGGCGTTGAACTTGTCTCGTGGGTCCATAATTGTATTCCTTTTATTTCATTTCGTTGGATATCTGTTGTTTGCGGAAAGCCAGGCCAGTGCGGTTGTTGATGAGGTGCTTGGGTGATGGGAGGGTAGGGGCAGGTGAGGGCAAGATCGCGGGAACAGAGTTTGAGCTTGTGTTTTTATACTAAACACGAGACAAACATTCACTTATGATTTGGTATAATTTTCTCAACAACGAAACTAGATGTTTTGATTCCAGCAAGCCGGTGTTGATCGGTGTAGTGAATTAGTTCTGCGGAAGAGTCAAGGTCTGAAAGACACTTCAAATGTTCTCAGCTATTTCATTTTAGCGCTGCTCAGAAAATGTCTCTCCATGCCAGGCTCATGAGTTACAGCAAGCCAAAGACACTTTCACAAGGCTGGAATGTAAGTCGTATTCTTTTGAGGTTTTGATAGTCGTGGTGTTTTCAGCAAACTTTCTTGTACTACAGAGCTCGGGCCGGATTAAGTTGAATCCGTTACGGGTCTATTAATAGTTGATTTATATTTATATTCATTGAATATCTTTTCCTAGCTAAGATCAGAAGGTGGTCCGGAAATCGAACTGTCTAAGGTGGAGATGCTGTTTTCAGCAATTACCGTCAAACAAGGAAGAACTCAACCCAAGCTATGCTCGGTCCACCTTGTTTGACTCTAGCCTTCAAGCTCCCCCTTAATATGCCCCTGTCCGCCCCACTGCCTTCGGAACAGCTCCCCGAGCACAATTTATATTAAAATCACATATTGGAAAGGTACAGACTTTTCAAAGTGGAGGAGTCAAAACCAGGACCTGGCATTTTGAATTTCATTCCGAGCCGCATCTATGCGCCGAAAAAGACAATCTGCTGGCTACCAATTTCGTTGATTCCATCTCCCTCCAAACACAAACACGTTGATCTCTCACATCAAGTGTAATTGTAGCCCCTTCCACCAATATGCCAATGCATGCCCCTTATCCCCTTCCACCCATCACTTCCAGTCCTCCCCCACTGAAAGCCAAATAAGATATTAAAGTACATATGTGCAATAGAGCAGAGAAGCATATAGTCGCAGCCATGGAAGCTGTAGAGACTGAGCCAGTCATTCCGGTTCTCGGATAGTATTCGTCAAGGATTCGTGAGTGAGTGCCGGAAGAAGGCAGACGAGAGGTGTTGAACATCGTCGAAAAGTAAAGTTGTGTATGTGCAAAGGTATAACTCGAAAAGCGAAAGAGATGAGGCACCGAGCGCACGAGCTTTAGCACAGGCTCAAGGATGTCCTCCTCAAAAGAATAAGAAAAAAGCAAAAGTGTACGCCGTAGCAATTCCGAATAGGAAATTCAGATGAATGCCGTCAAAGTCCCAGAACCGCCCAGAAAACTCTGCTCGCTGTGCTGTTCAATAACCACCCAAGATCAATGCTCGCCGGCAGATCAGTCCCGAACCTTCTATGCACCCATTCATAATTCCCAAACGCCGCCACACCTATTATACAGATCCCAGTCGTAAAAGTGCCTCGACAGCCTCCCGTTCTGGAGAGTCGGAAGACATGCCGTAGGCAGATAAATTCAGATTATTATGTTGTTGATTAGAAGGAAAAGCTGGCCGCAATGGCACCGATTTGGCCATTACATTGAGGGATGGCCCGCCACCGCTGCGGGGTCCCCCGGTATATAAACGTGAATTAGGGCCAGAGGCAGTATAGGAGGAAGACCGCAAAGCGGCTGCTCCGAGGGCTGCCCAGTCCTCGTCGTCGGTAACGTCGTCGGGGTCATCTGCCATAACTTCATCTTCGTCCGAGGCTTCAGAAGAAGAGCAAGATTCGTCTCCATCCAATGACATCTTGTCTGCTTCGTTCTCCAGCATCATAACGTCCATATCGTCATCGTGAGAGAAGACGGCCGAATCGCCAGCCCAGCTGGAGCCCGGTGCGTTCAGTCGCGTTCTATCCCCGTTCCGCCCATTATTTCCGGCAATCGGCACACCGTGAGAATAGGAAGATGGTGCACTTGGGGGTGGTGAGTGTTGAGAGTCCCTGCTGTTCCGAGCATTTTGACCCTTCAATCTCGCGTCCCAACATCCCCATCCAACCTTCTCGAACTTGACATTTCCTTTCACGCCGGCACCTTCTCCTCCGCTGCCGCGTCCCTCGAGAGCGCCTACTACAAGTCTTCTGGCCTTCGCAGGTGGGATTCCAGAGAACCCTGGGACGGAAGTAGTGAGGTAGCCCATGATGTGGCGAATAGCCAAAGGGCCGTGATTCAAGAGAATCTCGGGCAGATGGTGCTTGGCCAGAAGAGTTGGTGTGATCGTACCAGTCGTATCCAACGCAAGCGATCCAACATTGTGTTCCTTCTCGGTGAACGTATCCTTATCGCTCCCCGTGTGGTTCCCCTGGATATCCAAGTCGGAGTCGATGGGGTCCAACTTGGCCTGAGTCACACCAGAGCGTGTGCCATGGGGAGGCAAGTTCGGGGAGATGGAGTTGGGAGGAGTCGGGAGAGGTTGGGCTTTCGTCGCAGGAACGCTCCTGGCCGCTACAGCAGCAAAGCTGTCTCGGCCAAAGGGCTTCGGGATATCGCGAGTAGAGGTTGCCATGGCTGCCATTTTGTAGGAAGTTGGTTTCGGACGTTTCTCTGTAGGTACGCGACACCGAATTAGCAGATGTCCTTGTGAAAAACGCGTTGTGTTGCGCTGCATTACTCAGGGGGATTCCGTATGAAGGCTGACTCACTCGACTTGCGAAAGAAACGTGGCGAGTTGCTCGAAGGACTCGACGATGAAGCTCAGGGCTACAGATTGTCGAGTCGGAGAATTAGCAGATGACCTGGCGCGAAATGTTATCGGGCGAGGCAATGAAGCTGCTGCGATGATCGAAGCTGCGAGCGATGTGTTGTTGACGAGGTCGTTCCTGGAAGACGGCAGACAAGGGGAGTTGTCGATATGAAGTCTCTGCTGCGATTTAAAAAAGCGGCGCGAGGAGAAATAGGCAAGCTTTTACGTTGCACGAAGCGACGAAAGGCGGACGATCAAATTGCTGTGATTGCTGAATATTGTTGTTGTTGTTGTTCTGTGTTGTAGTTATGAAGAGAGAGCTGCTGGTCAGGCCGTCTCCGTCTATCTATGGAACCACGGAGAGTCACTTTGGCCGGGCCTGCATGCTTGCATCGGACCCACTAAATTATGCAGCCAGTCCACCACCCAAGCACGGGAATTATGCTAGGATCCGGGTTACACGCAGGCTTCTAGGCTTGCTGCTGCCAACTTCAACTTTCCGGGTCATATCGTGGGTCATATCGTGGGTCATATCGCTCATCGCTCAAGCAGGTCTCACTCGCCGTTTCACGCAGACTCTCACCGAAGCCCTGACCTTGGACATGTAAGCATCATAGTACAGAAATACCTGAAATACGGAATGAATAAGGGAGTCAGCACTGTCCAGCTCACGAAACCTGCTTTCACAGATGCTGAATCTCATCCACAAAGCCCTAACCCTGACGCTGAAGGCCCGCCAACGCTCTCCGCGTCAGGGCATCGGGTGCTGGACTCGCAGTCGCTGTGGAGCAGCCTAGTGTACCAGCGGGAGATGTGCACCTGATAACCAAGCCCACAGCTCCAACATGGGAAAGGTCCCAAATCCCACGTTGTTTCGCTCCCCATTTCTTATTCGCCCGCCCTCCCAGTGAAGATCACCAGACACACAAAAGGCAGCGGCCATGGTACGGGGCCAAACACCATTTGCTCCCTTCGTCCATTTATCTTCCATCGCGCAAGAACGACGCTTTTCCCCACGTTCTTGAATGCTGCCACGATAGCAAAGCCGCGTCAAATTTATTGACGTCTCTGTCCCCGCAATGCTACTACTGCGAGTGCGACGTGAGTAATGGCGAGCAAATCCCCACGGCGCGTTGTCCGTCGGCTATCCTCCGAACTTTCCCGCACCGAGAACCCCGTCAGCCACTCGATTGCTCATCGTGCTGGAGAGACAGGCTCAGGGCGGCATCACATCGTCGAAAGGCCGCGAAAGATGTCGCGCATTGTGGCGTGCCGATTCTCGGACGCCGAGGGTGAGTGAGGGGGAGCCTGGTTTAACGACGACGACATATAGCAAAAGAGTTCTCTTGCATCATTCTGTGTCATGATAATTGAAACACTTACCTCTAAGTACCGAAATACTTCGGTTGGAGAAATACACCCACTTTGGGAGAGTTTTCTTATCTTTCATTGTGTGGGGTCTAGAACTTGCAATACAATGTTGGCTAAAGCGAAGACACCCGACAAAAGCAGCCTGGCATGCGATATCGTGAAGAATCGGGTATCATAATTTGAACTCATACGCTGTTACCCAAAACATACCTCCTACAAGCCTAAATGTTTCTCGTTAGTCCCATAACAATTCATCCTGAAGATCAGCAGAAGATACGTACCGCTTTCAAAACATCCAGCTTCTGCTCAGATTGATCGAACACCCGCTTGTACTGCCTTATACTCTCCCGGATCATAGCTCTTTGTGTCAATCGCCCTTCGCAGATATCTTTCATCCGTAGCTCCAGTTCCTTCCGCAAAAATGGTTTGCTGAGACTGAGGTCGAAGCCCATTTGATCATATCCCATCACCAGTGCGACCCCAAGAGTTGTGGGTATAAACTCGACTACTCCTGTGCCACCACCTCCCCCGGCCACCGCGCCTCCTCTCCCTCCTTGTCCTCCCCGACCTCCTCTTCCACCTCTGCCCCCCCGAGCACCTCGTCCTGCTACATCGTTGTTCTGGTGTCCACCTCCACCTTGAGGCCTTGTGAGAGCATAATTCCGCTCCTGGATCTTAGCGATATGTTCAGCCATCGTAGCGTCCGTGCCAATTCCATTGGCATCCATCAAGGCGATGAGATCAGGTTCTGTGAGATATGAAGGTCCTCCGGTTTTGCCCTCAGTCATCATTGCTTCTGTGGGTTCAAACCTCTCTCCAACAGTAAATTTCGGTAGGATTGTGCTACTCGTCCATTTATCGTAGGGATAAACATCCAGATAATTCCGTTCCAGGACAATGAGACCATGGGCTGAGAAACCTTCGTCTCCGTATTCGATTTCGACGTCACTCTGTTGGCCTTTGGCGTCTTCGGAACAGCAAGCTAGGAATCGACGTGTCACGAACTCGTAGACTTTCTTTTCATCCTCATTCTGAAATGCAGTAGGCGCACAATAAGCCACGGGATGGATAGGCGGATGGGCTTTATCGTCATTCCTGCCTTCTCTTGGCTGCTGAAATCCTCCGTTGACCAGATTCTGGGCGAATTGTCCCCATCGATTGTCGGGGGTCTGCTTCTCAACCAAAGCCCTGAGATTCATTCCTTTGTCGAAACGGTCGGTCTCGGTTCGAGGGTAGCTTATGAATCCTCGGTTGTAAAGGTCTTCTGCAACTTTCATGGCACGTTGACTGTCCATTCTCAGGAATCGACTAGCGTTCTTCTGTAATTCAACAGTCGTGAGGGGTAGCGGTTTCCATTTCTTGGTCGGCTTCTCTGACACTCTGGTGACTTTCGCGATCTTTGCAGCGAGGCATCGCTCAAACAGGACGATCACTGCTGCACGATCGAAAAGATGTACTCGTCTCCAATTGAAATTAACAAGGATATCGTCCCGCTTGTGGGACACACGGATGCTCCAAAATGGCTCTGAAACGAAATTCTTTACTCTGAAATAGCGGTCGACAACGAACCCAAGTGTAGGGAACTGGCATGATCCTGAGAAATATCAGTAAGGTATGGTTATGTCTAGCCTTTGGAACGACGACTTACCGTAACTGATAACTCTCCTCTTCCCACTGTCATCCTCGGCTAAAGAACCACCAAGAGACCGAAGATTGTTGGTTAGGAATCTTGTAAAAGCGTAGCCAATCCTCAAATCCAGTTCAATTCGTGCTGCCACAGCATCTACCTGCTTGTCATCGAGATCGATAGGGTTCTTGGCGGCGTGAATGATATGACTGGGGAGCATCAGCCCACGCTGGAAAATTCCTTCATTCAAAAACTTACGCTCTCTCGATATTGCTGAACCTAGCTCTCTTGACCTGGATATTTCGATTCCCTTTTAAGGCTTCAGTCCTCACTTCAGCACCAATATGCTCGCCCTCTCGATCACAATCGGTCCAGATGAAAAGTGCTCCAGCTCCTCGGGCCTCCTTTTCGATATTGGTGGCAATTTCTGTCTTGGTCTAGGAGAATGTCAGCCGGCGCCTTGCTCATACATAGGGTTGACCTACACTATCCACTTTGACACTCACAGGAGCTGTAAATAGAGCCTCGGGAGCGGGATAGAACCAGTCGGTTTCATATTCGCTGGGGAAAACGGTACCGGTCAAATGGCCTATAACAGATGTCATAACCACATCGCAGGTACCCCATCGCCCACCGAAATTGAAGTTGAAGCAATAGTTCTTGATATATTGGTTGCCTGAATTGCGCTGGACAATTCAGCCGGGCTCTTCTCCGCCTCGAATATTTCCACTTACGACTTGATATGGGCCACCTGAGAGATGCCCTGCAACGGCCTTTGCAATGGAAGGCTTCTCTGCCACGCAAAGGATCTTCATGGTTCTGTCACCTGCAGCTCATGGCCAAAGACTTTGCGAGCGGCTTTCTCCACTTGGTAAGAGTTGACGGTCCTCCAAATTGAGAATCCGGTCTCAGCAGCATAATTGACAGGTCGAGAAGTATCAAGATCTTGACATTCCAAAGTCTTGAGATATCAAACGCGTGATGAAGTTTTTGATGTTATGCTTATTTTTGGGAATAAAATATCCCGCCCCCGCAAACCCCTGCACGGAAAGATCCAGCGTGAGCGGGCCGGCGCAGAGAATCCCAGACAACCCCTGTCAAATCGTCATGGACTTACAACCTCACTGAAAGCAAACGCCGTCCGTCTTGATTAATCTTCTCAAAGAGAGAAAATAATCGTCTACTTCGAAATAGGTCTCCACGAACTATCATCATGGCTCTACCCGTGATCAAAACAGTTACAGACTGCTCCGATTTCCAGAAGACGGTCCTCCCGTATTTACCTCAACTTTACGATCTCCCTCAGCAGCTCCTCCAGTCGTACAACAACCCCACCGAGCTTCGAAATATCTACCTGGCTACGAATCCCCTCATCTCCGCCCTTTCGTTCTCCCTATTTCTTGCGCCGGTGTTCCTGATCATATCAGAGATCAACAGGAACTACTCGCAGGTAGATCGTATGTGGAGTATTCTGCCTACGATCTACAACGCCCATTATGTTGTGTACGCCCACCTGTCAGGTCTGCCGACTACACGGCTTGATAATTTGATTGCTTTCAGCTGCGTTTGGAGTGTAAGTGGGAAATTTTACGGCTTCAGATAGCTTTCTAACGGTTCAATTAGCTGCGTTTGACATTCAACTACTGGCGCAAAGGAGGATATAGCATTGGATCTGAGGATTATCGATGGTATGCGCGGCATCATATTGTACCTAGAATCTCTGCTAATGGTTTCTGTGCAGGGAGGTCCTAAAACAATATATCAGCCCACCTCTCTTCTTCGTATTCAACGTTGCTTTCATCTCCCTCGCTCAGAGTATTCTACTCTTCCTCATTACGACCCCGACATACGTTATGCTCCTGTCTGCCCGAATCGGAGTCGAGATGAACACCGGAGATTTGGCGTTTGCGAGATTTTTGATGGGATTGGTTCTCTTGGAATTCTTCGCGGACCAACAGCAGTGGAGTAGGCAGATAACACCAATAAATAGTGCAAATTGCTAACACTTGCTCCAGACTTCCAAGAGGCGAAGAAATCCTACCTGAAGAATGCCAAAGTTCCACATAGATTTGATCAGGAAGACTTGGACCGCGGTTTCGTAGTCTCCGGCCTTTGGTCCTGGAGCAGACACCCTAACTTCGCTGCCGAGCAGGCTATTTGGGTCGTGCTATACCAGTGGGGCTGCTGGACTACTGAGGGACTGTATAACTGGACTGGAATTGGCGCTTTTGCGTACCTGATACTTTTCCAAGCTTCGACATGGTTCACCGAACTCATTACAGCTAGAAAGTATCCGGACTACAAGGAATACCAGCAACGAGTCGGAAAATTTCTCCCTAAGCTTTCGACGGACCTGCCGGGTGATTTCAGCGATCAGAAAGCTAAGCCGAAAGTTGAAAAGCCAGCGCCAGTAGAGAACACACCGGCTGCAAAGAAGTACTCGCCAAAGGCAGGTGGTGTCACGAGATAGATTGGAAAACTGCATTGAAGTGAGATATGTCGGCCTTTTAGGGTCTGGAAAGGCATGATAAACCTAGGACAGGCAAGTAGATATTCCTGAAATCATCATATAATTAATACTCATCGCCATGTTCAAGTGTGGTGTCAAAATCTTAGCTGCGGGTTTGGCAGCGGCGACCCGTTTCTAGCTCTAACTTACGTCTATGACCAAATACATCATTTATTGGAATCAACGCATCACCACATCACCACCAACCTCTCTTCCCTCGCTTTTCTTCTCTTTCTCTCGCTTACCAGCAACTTTGGCAACTCTTCACAAGTATGAATCCCCTCACCAACGGCAGGGCCAGAGGCAGGGCCAACGGCAGAGCCAACAACGACAACACCATATCAAACCCTGCCCCAGCATACTCCTTCTGTTCATGTCCCTTAACTTTTGTACCACCAGTCGTCAGATCATCCCCATTCCAAACGCCCAGGAATCTCACGCCACAACCAGCATCCAGACCCTTGGCACAGCAGGCTCAGGCACCGGTCGCCCGAAATAGCCCAATCAATATGCCAATAATATCATATCTAAATCCAGACCTTATCATGCCCCCATTCCCAACCCGAAATACAATCGCAACTATTAATCCACCATCAACGTCAAGATCAACGTCGACGTCGACACCAAGATCAACATTAATCGTTCACGGAGTCGCACCAACAACCTCACCGTCAACATCGTCAGCGTCAACATCAACATCAGCATCAGCATCAGCATTAACAACCGCAGCATCAGCATCAGCGTCAACATCGGTTGTTCGCTTAGTTTCTCCTAGTGAATTCAACCGTCGATCCCGTATGCATATCCCAAGATCTTCATTTCCCGACCCCGTTCCTGAGAATCACCAAAAAAGCCCCGATGGCGCACCACTGTATACCCTGGAGCCCTCCCTGCCGGAACGGCTGTCGGCTCAAAAGATCCAGTTGACTGAAGGAAGGAAGCTGGTTGGTACAGCGGCTGAATTACAGGCGCAGAGGGAGAGAATGGAGGTTAGTTATCGGGTGCCGGTTGGAGAGGTTGATATTGAAGAAGCGTTGGTATGATACTTACTATTGTGTTTTTGTTTTTAATTGTGTATGTGTGTGTGATGTGTGTGCTGACGAGGCGGGTTCAGGCCAGAGAGCCTTGTAGATTCTCATCTCTTCGCCCTGAGGAAGTGACTAGACATCCGACCAGGATGAGGAAGGCCAAAAACAGGATGGGTAATATTGAAAATACGAAGGTTGATTGGAAGGTTTGGGGGATGCAACTTGATTCGAAGATGAAGAAAAGGCAGAAGAAGGGAGGGGCACGTGAGGGTATGATGAACGGGGTTGAGAAAGTTGATCAGAAGGTAGGTGGAGAGGAGCCGAAGACGGTGACCTCCGCATCGTGTCCTAAATGTCATTGCTGTGCGAAGTGTATGGGATATCGTTAGCCCAGTGAAGGCCCGAGCCCTATGAGGCCGGTGACCGGTGAGAACCCTGGGACTGTATGCAAGCAGTTCTGATGAAACAGATGTTGGGGTGTAAATTTCAGAACTCTAGCGGACGTCAAGGGGAGACGGAGAACTCTTCAGGCTTTACACGTGTTACACTTATTGAGACGCTCAAAGATGTGGAATTTCTCACTCCCAGTTCATTATTGACATTGTGCTTGCGTCCTATCATACCTGAAACATGATCAAAAGAATAGACAGAACTATTTGTGCTTTCCCCGGCCTATGCCAAACTCCCTAACTCCAGCCCTAGAGTGATACCTCATGGACATTTGATCTAATTTAGAATGATCCTGTGAACTTAATCACTGCTACCTCATCATCTTTTGGAACGAGAAGTGTTCCATCAGGCATCAGACAACACATTTCTAAACTCTGAAAGCTCAGCCAGTCTCGAGGTATAAAGTAATGGCGTTTCAAAGCTTCACCGTCATATTCTGAACCTAGCTTGAAAGTGCAAAACCATAAATCTTGGTCAAGAAAAGCAAGCTTCATGTCATTTAAAACCCCTAATGGAGTTTTTGCTGCTGCCACAACTTGAGGCGGAATATAGATGCTCGTGACAGGGCCAGCAAAATCGGAACTGGCAGCGGCGTCGAGTGTAGAATATTTGAAAATAAGCAATTGTTTTGATGTCTCCCTCCACCCCGAATATATTCCTATCTGAACCAAGACATGTTCTCCATCTTGTGTGACAATGGCTTTCCTAACGTCGGAGCTTAGATGGGTGGATGAAAGCCCCGTATCAAACGTCTCGATCTCAACATCATTTGAGTCGGGGCTCATCTGTGAATCAAGTCGAGGTTGGCCCTGCACGAATTCCAAACAGGGAAGCTTGGAGAAATCCTTCCAGCGGAATACCTTGATATCACACACACCGAATCCAAGGAACAGATCGTTTCGCGTTGGATGATTGAGCCACTTACGCGTTGGCCCGCTGCTTAAGCTTGCAGAACATCTCTGAGCCCCAGTATCCACCGAAATGATCTGGCCTAGAACATAACTTATTACCAAGAGGAGTGTTGAATCATGGTTGAAGACCAATTGGTCTATACCTCTTTCTTTAAGGTTAACAGGCGGAGGGTACTCCTTCACATCCATCAAACTCGTTGATATTTCTTTTGAGACACGTCTCACCATTATATTTCCAAATGGATCAGAAATCGCGACGTGCATGCCGTCGTTTGCCCACGTCAGGTACTCGATACACTGGTATTTTGGGAATAGTAGAAGCTCAGGACCCTTGCCATTCTGCGAGTCAAAGAACCGCACAGCACCCTCCCCGGTGCCGACACAGTACAAGTGATTCCGGGTCGAGGCTAAAGCAGAGACTGCATCGAATTGAGCCGAGACTTCTGGGACTTGGGGTACAAATTCATGGGTTTGTCCTTCCTTTGTAGAGTCACTTGATAATTTCGTCGTTTGGGAAAACCGAATAAGGTTATCGGGCTCCCAAACATTGAGAAAGGACCCGCGAAGATCGTACAATCGACGGCAGTCGGGACTAAATCCTAAGCTAGTGCCAGTTCTGTCAGAAGAAAGCTGATAGATGACATTGAAATTTGCGAAGTCCCAGACTCTGATCAGTCCGGAGGCATCACTAGTTGCGAACAAATTACCGTTGGCACTAGCCGCGATGTCAACAGCATGACATCGGTTCTCTTGGTTTTCCTCTGTGACTGGATGCCACTTGAAAATACAGCCATCCATGAATATACCGATTATGTGGCCACTGATAGGATTCCAAGTGAATCGTTCCACGGCGAACCAGTTCTCAGAGGCTCGTACTTTTTTACTTCCGAAGACTTTTGCCCTTTTGCACAAGCCGATACAACGTTCTGCTTCAATATCCCAGACCAAGAGAGGGGATCCAAGGTAAGAAACACCGATCTGAGTTGCGTCGCCATTGAAAGCTAAACAAATGGGTGATCGTGGCCCTACTGCTGCACCATCAACGAGAGGAGCCCCCTTCAGGAAATCCATGTTGAAAACATGCCATCCGTCGGAGAAATTATCGACGAATGTACGGCGTAATTTGTTATCATCACAACCTGCTAGGATGCTTTTATCTTTTTCCACGAAGACAATTGCCAGAGCCTTGATACGGGGCGGATTGGGTGTGGTTGAGAGCAATTGTGCCGTTGGAAGGGACCAAAGTTTAGTGCTGCGTAGTCCATAGCTGACAAGCCGATTTCCTTTATCGTTGAAGCAAATCGTTGTGACTGGTTCACAATGATGCAACCTGCAAACCTCAACAAAGTTGCTGGAGTTCCAGACAAAGACGGTACCATCAAAAGCCAGGACAGCGATGTGCTGGCCAGTGCAAACAACTTCACCAGCGGATTGACCATTGGGTATCATGATTTTCCCCAGAATGTCAGTCCAGGAAGAGTTTGAGATGCCAGCTATGCCCACTTTGGCAGATTCAGATTTGTAGAACTGTTTATACACCGCTGAGGTTTCAGGACAGAACGGTGGGACCAATTCATATATCGCAGACGGATCAGCAGCCAGGTGCATGCTGAATCTTCCGACAATTTTAACGAGGTCAATGTTCCACTGGTCCAGGAGCTCTAAGTCTGACGGTCTATGCATTGAAGCAGGTTTCTGGGGGTGGTGGCGCCGGATCTTGGTGACGAAGGTGGCTAGCGCCTTTGCGGACTCGACAAGAATTTCCAGCTGACAGACCAGAGCTAAAGACTGAATCCAGGTAAGAACTGCTGTACTTCTGAATAGTCTGGCAAGCGAGGACAAAGCTGCGTCTGACGCAGGCCCAACATGTCGAAGATGGTACGGCCACGATGCTGCAGAATAGAGGATGAACGGGTCTGTATTCCGATGGTTGTACTGATTTTCCGTAATTTTGGCGCGGAGCTTCGGGTCGAGCAGTGTTGAGACAGTTTTTGTAAGTAACTGGGTATGACTCTCCTCGATATCCACGGCAACCTCACTACTTGAAGTGATCAAATAGTCGCGTGCAGTTTGATGCACCATGCCTACATGTTCGTTTTGATCGATGAGAACAAATTGGCCACAGATGTCTTGTACCGTCTTTCTCAGGTCAAGGAACTCGGGAAATTCGAGACTGAGAGCTTGTCCTAGTTCGCTCAAGGTCAAGGCACGACTAGCACAAATCACCCACTGCAGTATCCTCTTCGCAAGAAGCCTGTTGGACTTTCGTGGATTACTCAGGATTCCCTGTTCTATTCGCTCATACATTTTACTCATGTCGTTGGGCATGTCATATAAACACTCCTGAATAGCTTCTTCTGAGTGACAATGGAGGATTTCTTCGAGAACTAAGCGAACCCAGAGAAAATTTCCTACCGCACGATCTCGAACAATCTGGATTACTCGTACTTTAACTTCAGGGCTACCACGCATAGCCGCTGTTTCCGACTCTAGATACTTGAGTATATCGTTCGCATTGTGGTCGTGTCCGCCGAGTTCAACGCAAGTGAAGGGGACAGCATTTGACAAACGAGCAAAAGCAAGAGATATCGACTCTGTCTGGCGACTGATGATGAGGATACGAATAGAGCATCGTGAGTTGGAGATATTCCTTAGCAAATCAAGGATTTCTTTGGACGATTCCGATTCGTCCAACGCGTCAATGACCCAGAAAAGAGGTTTTATAATATCCAACTTGAAAAGAACAGACTCGAACAATTTCTGCCATATAGTAATAGATTCGGTCTTTTCCAATCGCAAGTGTTCCTCGGAAAGTTGTAGCAAGGTTTGGCTGAAAGTGGGAACCTTCTTCGCGATTTGAAATGCGAGTGACCTCAAAAGATCCCCAGAAGAGCGCTTCGTCTGGTCTCCAAATTTGAAAAAGTAATACTGGCACCATAAGCCGGAGTCAAGAAGATTCTTGATCACATGGGTAGCTAGAATGGACTTGCCCGTACCTGGCGGTGCTGAGAGCCAGAGGATTCGCGATTCCTGGCTTACCTCTAGCCATGATCGTATCGCTGGCTCTTGAAGCAGCCAGTCGCAAGTACCAGGCATCCACCATCTTCTGAATGAGTTCAAATCATCTTCGGGGGCGGAATATACACCGAGCATGTGCCCGATGGTTTTCGCTTCCCTTGATCTCAGGGTATTCAATGTAACTAGTCCCTTGGACTGAAAGCGATCGACAAGAAACTTCAGCATGTTCCGTACACTGACATAATTTGGATCATTCGAATTCGAGTATTTGCATACACCGTGATGATCGGCGTCGAGAGCGCAAGATATTTCTACTGGATATCCAAGAATGGATGAGTCTTTCTTGAGTACCATGACCTTCTTGGGTCCAATTGCGGTCGCAAGGGTTTCGTAGAAGGATACGATCGAAAGCCGGGGTGCAACATGACGAAATTGCTCGTTGAGCTCTTCCAAGGCTCGTGAATCTTCATTCAAGTCATTGATGAAATTTCTGGGCGACTGAAAGGAGACGGCGAGCACCCTGTTGAGAAGCTCGGCAAGGCTTGTCCCTCTATGAGGAGTGGCGAGAAACATGATTGCGGAAATAGATCGAGCAATAGCTTGATACTCTCCATCATTTTGACCGAGTATGCATGCTTTCTTCGCAATGAGACCACCCATGGAATGCACAATGAAAATGATGGGAACCCTTCCCATGCAAAGATCTTTGCCATGGCTGTCCGTTCCAAATTTCATCTCAAATAGGAGTTCCTTCGCGAAATCCCCTACATTGGCAATACTTCTCAGCGCCCCTGGACGAAAATTGGCATTGTATCCAAAGCTCAATATGCGTGATTTCCCAATTACTGGCTCACGTGGTAGCCAGAGGCCGGGCCAGAAAAGGTTAGGATCATGATTCTTCGACCAAGTTTTTCGACTGTCGCCACCAAGACCGTGCACAAAGACTATATCTACTGGAGCTTCAGATTGCGGTTGATGCAAGACACAGAGTCCGACAGCGTTGGCTTGTGAGCTTGGAGAAAGGCTCCCGCTGGGTTGATTCGAGGCTGGACCTTGTGACGACGGGTGATAAGTCACATGCCGCGAAGGAATCTGCGGCCTGGTGTCTCCCAAAAGGTGCTGAGACTGTGTCTGCCCTGATACCACCGGTGTTAATGACGGGACCGACTGAGCTGCATTCCCGTTCTTTCTGCTCGCACGGAATTTTCTGAGCTTGGGTTGATCATCAGTTCACTTATGCACTGAATTATAAGAAAGCGCGATGTACCATTGTTCAGATGAGGCTGTTCAGAAAATCTAAGGGTATATAGTATACAGATCGTGTTGAAAATGTTCATAATCGTGCCCGGGTATGATATGGATGAGACTCTCGCACCAGTTGTGTATAACTTTAGTGTTCGATCTCACCGCGTTTGGAAAGAAACATTCTTTATTTGGGCGGCTTCTTGAACGCCAGCCTCCGCCTAGAGGACGCCTTACAGGCACACCGTGCATGGGTTTCGGCATGCGCTCGCCTCATCGAGACGTAAACATTGACGACTACTCTTGAACTCTTTGCTGACAGACAGGACACCATAAACAGTCAACATCGTCTTGCGAGAAAAGGTCTTGCAGTTGCTGAAGAAAAGTAGCATTGAAAAGACTACCGGAGCCTGGCGTGGGTAATCGCAACATAGACCTATGACGAGCATGCTTAGTGTAGCTTGCGTTGGAGAAATAGACCTAATACGTGCCAAGTACTCGTAATGACAATATTGAAAGGCGTGTGAAGAATGAAAAAGGAGCAGGAAACTTGCCTTACTATGGTCACGAAGCAAGAGGAAAGAGCTACCGGTTCGAGTGAGAGAAAACATGGAGCAATATAATACTGGCAACTTGGCACACTATCATATATATTTTGCAAGTAGATAGGTCGGTAGATAGACAGATATGTAGATAGAAATATTGAAAAAGCTATCATTTATGAATGTTGATGTACTTGTGTACTCCGTAAATGTCGTTCGAAATGGAGCTTGCTCTGTAATTAAAGTGGGCCCCTGGCCAATCCAAACGCGGCTTGGCATCCAAGCTTCAACATCACGACGTCCATCTTGAACCTCACCTCCCCACCAAAATCACAAACAAATCCCCGTCTTGCGCCCCAACACATTCATCATGGCGGGTCACGGCAACCACTGTATGCCAATTACCCTCTCGAGATCAAGATAGAAGCTAATGTGTGCCCGCAGCCCTCGCGCTCGACCCGGCGTTGGTCAAATACAACAGTACGTTTGTGACGACGACGGTGGATTGAGGCATTGCTAAACGACGGACAGATATGATGGTCAACCGGCACAAGTACTTCAGATGGACCGGTCGAACTGCGAGAATCACATTTGCATACATGGTGGCATTCCCGGCTTTCATTGGGTATCTGGCGTATACTACAGATGTAAGAAGCCTTGGAATTAGGGAGGGAGAGGACTTACTGATGCATGCTTTAGGGCAAGTGGGATATGAGGGCGAAGAAGAGGGGCGATACTATTGTGGAGTTCTAGATGGATGGCGAGTAGGTGGGGGAGCAATGGCTGTACATATGTGGGAGGGATGCAATTCAAGACGTTCGACCGAATTGAGAATTGGAGAATCGTGATCAGTGGATCCGAATTGCAGTGATATGAAGCTATTGAAGACAGGAGCACTTTCCCGGAAAAAGCCAAACCATTAGCGTAGCTGGTTGGATGTTCCATTTCGAATAGTATGATATCCTAACTAAGTTCCCATTGTATCGAAACTACTCGGTGTCGAGTATCATAAACTCAAAGTTCTAATATTGGTATCATCAAGCTTGTCTCCCTCAATATCTGCCTCTGCCTCCTCCGCCAAATCCTCCACCATATCCACCGCGTCCTCTTCCACCTGAAGGTCCCTCAGGAACTCTCTCTCCCCTCCTCCATTCACCTGTAGGTACCGTTCCTTGTCCAAAATTTCCGCCCCCTCTCATCCCACCTCTCCCCCTAAAGCCACCTCCAAACCCGTTCTCCCTGGGGCCTCCAAATCCACCACCTCTTCCCCCAAAATCCCCTCCCATCTGCGGTCTCCCTCCGAACCCTCCAAACCCACCCCTCCCAACCCCAGTTGGCGGCGGCGCAACGCTTCCATTTGCCAACGGCGGCATGATAGCACAACTGACATAATCCCCAATCACAAACCTCGCATCCTGCAACGTCTTGTCAGGTTCTCCTCCTAATGACCCCGCCACCTGCCCACCAGCAACAATACTAGCCTCCTCCTCATCAGGCAAAATTCCCGGGCCTCCATCCCCAATCACTACACTGCCTAACTCCTTTGTCATGAATCGTCCTGGTCCAGTTCCTGGCCCTGGATTACGCGTGTCGGGGTATATGAGGCGGAAAGAGAGACGCGTTCCGATGACTGGGTCAGGTAGTAAGGCTGGCAGAGCGGAGGTCAAGAGGTGGGAGAGTTCGCGGAGGGTGCATGTTTGCCAGGTGTAGACTTGAAGATGGGGTGGGAGTTCAGCGAGGGGGTTGAATTCGTCGAGTCTGCAAGATTGGTTAGTATGTAGACAATTTCGAGACGAGGCTGAGGGGCTATTTGCCTGTGAAAACCGCCACTTCTGTAGAATAGCTTTAGATGGAAAGGAGTGGTTTGTTGGCGATCGACTTTGGCCGGCGGTGCTGCCATAATGAAAGAGGCTGTTAGGTTTGAAATTCGTGAAATTATGAAGACATATTTTGTGATATAGAATGTTGAAGTGTTCCGGCGCAAAGTGAGGTTCAAGACTCGAGGCGGCTTGTCGAGCCGCGCCAAGGATTTTATTTCAACTTCCGACACCCCGCGAACCTTCACCTTTGCTTTACAACTGCAACTAACCTTGAGGGTTTTCTTGTCACAAACATTCAATCGCATTGGAGAAGTCTGAGGACTTATATTGCCAGCTCTGCTATTTACGACAGCGCAGTCTCGAAACCAAACCAAGCTGCACAACAGCGAACTTCCACCTCACACGACCTTCCATCCCAACCGCTATCATGGATTTCGCGGCCCTAATGTCCAAAGAACTCGCGAAAGCGCGCCCTTCTAAATCCGAAGCTGCCGCCGAGCCCTCGAAAAAGTACATGAAGCGCTCAGAAATCGAGGCAGAGCGACAGGCGCAATACCTCGCCGAACAACGCAAGATTGAGGAAGAAAAGGCGGCCAAGCTGTCACAAAAGCGGAAAAGGGAAGAAGAGGAAGCTGAGGCGAATAAAGTTAGAGAGGAGAAACGAAGGAAGCTTGCGGAGGAGAGTAGGCGGCGGAAAGAGGAGCAGGAGGCTGAGGAGGAGAGGGCGAGGAGGAAGAGGCTGGGCTTGCCTGAGTTAGTGAAGGAGGAGAGTGTAGAAATTGAGGCCGATGATATTGCCGATGAGGAATTGGTGGAAAAGCTACGGAAGATGGGTTATCCGGCGAAGTTGTTTGGGGAGAGTCATAAGCAACGGCTGAGGCGGTTTAGAAAGCTGGGAGTGGTTATGACTACAGGCCCTATCCCAACGAGCTTGGAACTGGTAGAGGAAAAGGATATGAAGGTCGATACTGTGCCGAAAGATGGAGAGGGCAAGAAATTCTTGTTCAGGCAGCTGGCATCTTACTTTACTATGGTGTTGAAGGAATGGGAGGAGGCGTTAGACAAAGAGAAGAGGGACACTTTTGCCAGCAAAGCGGCGTATAATGCTATGGTGCAAAGTAAGGAGAACATGACGCCTGTAAGTCTATCCTTTTGTTACATATGGGAGTCTAGCTAACATCACTCAGCTCTTCCGAAAATTCGAAAAGGGCGACCTTGATGAAGGTGTGCTTGAACCTGTTGTCGAAATTGTCAAAGCCGCCCAAGAACGGCGTTACGTCGATGCCAACGATGGGTATCTTAGGCTCAGTATTGGCAAAGCTGCATGGCCTATTGGAGTTACTATGGTCGGTATCCACGAACGTAGTGCTCGAGAGAAGCTGCATGAGAGTGACAAGGGACATGTTATGGGAGATGAGGTTACTAGGAAGTTCCTGCAGAGCATTAAGAGGTGTTTGAGCTTCGCCCAGGTTAGGTGGCCACCCGAGGATATCAGACAGCTGATGGGATAATATTAATGTACTGTAAATTCGAAATAATTATCCTCACGGTGCTACTCGGAATGCAAAGTGCAATTATACCGGATTTCGATGGATTCATGGGTTGAGTGATATAGGATTGGAACCCCAGATCTGCGGTGGAAGCTGGCTCTTGAAACATATTCTTCAGTAACACTCGTTTGGACCAAAACTACTTGACGGTTACTAAATTAGCCAAACTACAAATATTCTTAGATAACAATTGACTTCCATCTGAGAAAACGAACTCTTCAAAATAATGCTGGTCACGTGTGTACTTGGATTTCGCCAATCTGGAAGTTTTCGCGCAGAACCGCAAGCTCTGCTTAACTTACACAAGCCAACAAAATTTCTTCATACAACTGGACATACGGAATCCGAATTGGTTTTTTTTATATACAGACCCTAGTCAGACTATGTCCCAGATCACGCAAAATATTCGCTAGCATGTCGCTGTATCACGAAACAGCTGAGTTTTTGACGGCGCCTAGCAAGGCCGGCGGGAGCTTGAAGTCGCGGATATTCAGCAAAAAGGACCTGAAATCTCAACCAGCTCAGGTCTACGCGTTAGCGATTGAGTCATGCAAATGGAGCTCGATATTGAAGGAGGTTATTGAAAATGCCGACATTTTGAAATTAGAGCGGAAGGTGCGAGCCAATAATCTTTTTCTTTTCGATACATGCTAATCGTTCTAGCTCACGCCCATATTGTCTATACTCCTCGTGCATGATCTTCTTCTCGCAAAGAGAGGGATCGCCCTTCCGGCTGTGCATGGCCTCAGAAGCTCTGTGGAACGCCATAAGGGCCGACTTCAATCTGAGTTCACGAAAGCTAGATTTAAGAGGAAATTAAGTTCTGTTGAGGCCTTGAGAGCTCACATCGAAGCTGGTCTTGAGAACAGTGCTGATACTTCAGAGGCCCCGTATCCAAGATGGGTACGGATCAACACCCTGAAGACTGAGCTCGAGGACCAACTAGAGACGACATTTGCTGGATATGAACGTGCAGCCACCATTGATGCAGTACGGCAGCGAGGATCAAAGCGAATTTTCATTGACGGCAACATTCCGAATCTGGTCGCCATCTCACCCAGTATTGATCTCTCCAAGAGTGATGCATATAAATCTGGAGCTATTATTTTCCAGGATAAAGCATCTTGTTTCCCTGCTTACCTCCTTGACCCGCTGCCTGAAGATGGCAATATTATCGATACGTGCTCAGCGCCCGGAAACAAGACTACTCATATTGCCGCCATTCTACTTTCTCACAACTCAGAGCCGGAAGATTGTCAGCAAAAGATACACGCTTTTGAGAAGAATAAGGGGAGGGCAGAAACTCTGGAGAAGATGGTCTATCAAGCGGGGTCGCAAAATTTGACGAAGCTTCATCCAGGGCAGGACTTCCTGAAAACCGATCCGGATGCTCCAACTTTCAAAAATGTCGGTGCGCTTTTGTTAGACCCCAGCTGTTCTGGAAGTGGTATTGTCGGAAGGGATGACATGCCAGAGTTACATCTGCCTGTTCTGAAAGCTGGGGCCAGTGCGAAGTTCTCGAAGAACGATAAAAAGGGCAAGGGCAAACCCACAAAAGCCCCCGAGCCGAACGAAAATACTCGGAAGCGTAAGCGTGAAGAACCAGAAGAGAAATTGGACGTCATGGTAGATGATGATGGAATGATCACTGCTGTTGATACCGAGGACGAATTGAAAGCCCGGCTAGCTGCTCTTTCGAAGTTCCAACTCGAGCTGCTTCTTCACGCTTTCAAATTCCCGTCTGCGAAGAAAATCACATACTCCACATGTTCTGTGCATGCCGAGGAAAACGAAAACGTGGTGAAGCAGGCTCTTGATTCAGCCATTGCTAAGGATAGAGGCTGGCGAATTATGAAACGCGACGATCAGATTAGAGGGATGAGAGAGTGGCTAGTTCGAGGATCGCTGGAAGCTTGCGATGGGGATTCGGTCCTCGCAGAGTCCTGTATACGAGCCAATAAGGGTGATGAGCATGGCACAATGGGATTTTTCCTCGCTGGCTTTGTGAGAGACCTTAAGGTTCCGGAAAATATGGAGGAGCATTTCTTGCGAGACGAACGAGGTCATTTGGTTAGAGATCTGATGGGATTCCCAGTCAGAGCGCTGCCGGAGGACGATGGATCTGCGGATCAAGAGCCGATCGACGGAAACGGAGTGGGAGCCATGGTCACCGGTCAGATAGAGGAGGACGATGTCGAAAACGAAGAAGAATGGGGCGGTTTCGATGATGAAGCTACGCCGACGGTGGAGGACAAGGTTGCGGACGAGTCAAAAGCACAAACCGCGAAGAAGCCAAAGGTGCCGCAGGCCAGCAAGCATTCTCACAATGCGGTAATGCAGCGGAGGGATTTAGGCGCGCAGAAGAAGAAGAAGCGAAAGAAGTAGAGGTGGGCAGAAACAGAAGCATGACTTGTGAGTAACTTGTCTCGGTCCATCAGACCTGTGTTGGCATGAGAATCGACATTTCCAGCATTGAAGAAGATCAATCGGCAAGATGGATCAATTTATGACAGTTTCTCCTATCCGGCATGCTTCCCGTGTGCTACATTTTACTCCTTCGTAGTCTATTCCAGGGCTTGTGAGCGAAGTTTTGGCTCGAATACGGCGCTTCGAATGTTTTCCATGTAGGAGCATCTTCGATGCAATCTACTCTATGTCAATCGTGGCTGTACAATCAACTCGCTGGATCGGACTTACTCGTGTGGCCCAGAAGTGTGAAACACCATGATATCAGATCTTGGTCAAAGAGCTTGAAGGCAAAACAGCGTTTAGATTTCCGAAAGCTTATGGTTTTCGAGAACTGGAGAACTGACTCGGTCTCCTTACTTGGAATTCCAAACTTCAGAGATCATTACAAGCTGCTTGATTATCTGCACGTCACTCGATGCAACTACCACTGGGGTCCCACTGATCTCCCCGGCGGTGGCACGGTTAACGGGCTACACTGTATGATCTAAATCTCTATTTGGTCTTCCAGGATATATAGATCCTAATTACGAGACTGCCTGGAGCTTTCAGAGCCAGCAACTTGGCAACAATTTTCAATCTTCATATACCCCTTGTCTACTGAATCCAAAGGCATAAGCTCCTCTTGAAGTTCTGATAAATGTGTTTGGTCATCATTAGGAGAATCATTCTCAACGGCCAACATCTTTTCATATGCAAGAGGCGTGTATGCAGGGCTCGATGACTTTGCACCGTGCATAGAAAGTCTAGCATCCCTGCACCCTTTTGGATTTCCAATTCTCGGTTGTGAGAATGGGGGTCGTAAGATTTAAGTTGAGTTTGAGTGACTCGAGTCGTACCGAAACTCGTCTAAAAAAGGGGGCTGAAAGCCGGCTTTGTCGCCAATTGCCGTTCTCCATTTAGAAGGGAGATCTCCAACCCGGGTCAAAAGGGCACTCCCTTGCTTCCTTGTTGCGAGCAACTCAAATGTGTAAAAGGGACCCATCGTGACGCTAACAATCATTTCAAAAAATCATAATTTACCTTCTGTTGAAACTTTAGCCTCCCTCAGACTCCAGCTAACTACTTCTCACGATTCATTTTACAATGCTATGAATAATCGAAGCTTACTAGAAGAATGCACATCTACGGAGTCGGAGAGCAAAAGATCGGCCCGGCCTGTCATCTTTTAATACCTCCGGCCTTTCGAATAACTCCGATTAACAGCGAAAGTTATGCACAAGTTACAGTTAACAAAAATGCAGCCCGGGTCGGCACTTCCCCAGTAACTGCCAGATTTATGCAGCCGCTTACCTGGATTTCTAATCCACAGTTCGCGCGATGGGGAAGGCGCGACGGGAGAACGGCACGGCGCCGCACGTGCGGCTCCCATGAATCGGGCTGGCTTTAACTTTCTTCAGCGTCATGGTTGTATTTTAGTGCACGGCTCTGACCTCTACAGCCAATCTGAGCTTGCGATTCTTCCGCAGATGGGGAGGGATGTGCAAGTTGTGCATTTGGGATATAGGCTTTTCATAATTGTTGACGTGCCTCTGTGGCGCGTTCGGCTTCTAGGTTTTTTTTATGGAGGGTCCTGTTTGAGGACTGGGTTGCGTAGAGATACGAAGTAGAAATAGAGCCTGAGCGCCCAAAGGCTTCGTTTCTGTCATTTTGCATATATTACTCTGCTTTCCTGTCGGCTTTCTGTTATGTATTAGCGTTTCTATCAATATTCTTTCCATTTATTTCGAGAATCAGCATTATCAAAGCTCCGTCGATAGTACCGAGGAACGATGGCGCAAGTGGGCTCGTCATCATCGTCGATGACTGTCACAGATACGCCTGATCAAGATGTTGAGGCTCAGAAGAATAGACAGATGAAGACTTCGCATTGGTCTTTGGTCTTTGACCAGACGCATGTCACGAAAGAAGTCCTCGAGTGGAAATACAGAGGGTTGGGAACGGAGAAGAGTCCTTATGTTGTGGAATACATAGAAAACGACCGGAGGAATCCAATGACTTGGTCTGATACGAAGAAATGGGTGATCACCATCTTAGTCGCATTTGTAAGTCCTCATCACTCTCTCCTAAATTATCCTCCCTTCGTCCTAGACACTTAACACAATGCTAACTCAACCCAAAGGCAACCCTCGCGGTATCCTTCGTCTCATCAGCCTACTCTGGCGGCATCCAGCAAATCATAAAAGGTTTCAACACCAACACCGAAGTAGCCACGCTCGGCCTCTCCCTCTTCGTCCTCGGCTTCGCAATCGGTCCCTTACTCTGGGCTCCCATGTCCGAACTCTACGGCCGACAAGTCCTCTTCTTCGGAACCTACATGATGCTCACAGCATTCAACGCCGGCGCCGCAGGCTCCCAGAACATCCAAACACTAATCATTCTCCGATTCTTCGCCGGCGCTTTTGGCTCTTCACCACTGACGAATGCTGGGGGTGTGATTGCGGATATGTTCCCAGCGAAGCAGAGGGGTTTGGCGATGAGTATTTTTGCTAGTGCGCCTTTCCTCGGTCCGACACTGGGGCCGATCATTGGAGGTTTTCTTGGGGAGACGGAAGGTTGGAGGTGGGTTGAGGGCTTGATGGCTATCTTTACTGGTGCGCTTTGGCTCCTTGGTGCTGTTACAATACCGGAAACCTATTCGCCTGTTATTCTTTCTAGACGCGCGAAGAAGCTGTCGATGTTGACGGGCAAGGTTTACAAGTCCCGAATGGAGGTTGAAAATGGGGCGAAGACTGTGAAGCAAGAATTCAAGACGGCAATCTCAAGACCTTGGATCTTGTTATTCAGAGAGCCGATTGTTTTGTTGTTGAGCATTTACATGGCGATCATCTATGGGACGCTGTATATGCTTTTTGGAGCCTTCCCCATCGTTTTTGAAGAGAAAAGAGGTTGGAGCCAGGGAATCGGCGGCTTGAGTTTCATCGGTGTAAGTTCCCCTTCTTGTCCTACCTGAGCGCGAACAAGCGAGAAATATCCCAACCCCCTATTCAGCACGTAACTAACAGATATCATAGGTAATGATAGGTATGATCTCCGCCGTGTGCTACAGTATTTGGGACAACAAACGGTACGCCAAGCTCTCCGAAAAATACGACGGCAAAGCGCCACCTGAAGCACGTCTTCCTCCTTCTTTACTCGGCAGTGTTCTTCTCCCAATCGGTCTCTTCTGGTTCGCGTGGACGAATGCCCCTTCGATTCACTGGATCGTTCCTATCATCGGTAGCGCACCATTTGGTTTCGGTATGGTCTTGGTGTTCTTATCGATTATGAACTACCTCATTGATGCATACGTTATTTATGCTGCGAGTGTTTTGGCTGCGAATTCGGTGCTGAGAAGTCTTTTCGGTGCTATATTTCCGCTGTTTACGACTTGTAAGCTACTACCCATTCCTTGTTTGGATAATGAAGAAAGGATGAAAGCTAATGAGAACTAGACATGTACAAAAACCTAGGTATCCACTGGGCGTCCTCGATCCCAGCTTTCCTCGCACTAGCATGTGTGCCCTTCCCGTTCCTCTTCTACAAATATGGAGAGAAGATTAGGATGAAGTGCAAATACGCGGCTGAAGCTGCGGATGCGCTGGAGAGGATGAGGGCGAGAAGTGATGATGAGGATGATATGATTGAGGATGGAGAGGAGACTGAGATTGATGGGGATGTTCTGAATGAGAAGAAAGAGGAGGTTAGTGAGGGTGGTGTGGTTGGTGAGAAGAGAAAACGGGTCACTAGTAGTGATGGGCATGCTGCAGAGGAAGGTTCTGCGCGCCAGACGACGTAATGATGATTGAAATGATTGTGAATGATATATAAATTCGTAGACGTAGAGGTTAGAGGGCATAGATTGGGCGTTTGCATAGCGTGGATACTTTTGGATTAGATGTTAGATTGTACTTTTAGATACTACATACTTAGTAGAACTTTAATCACTTGGCCTTCACTGATTGAAGTGTAAGATATGGAATAAATATGCTCCTGGGAATGGTTCAATCAAATAAAGTCGTACTTTCATTCATTTATACATGAACTCCACCTTCTCCTTAAAACAAAATCTCATAAATCCATCTATATAAACCCTACAACCCAAAACACCAAACTCCCCCCTCTCCCTTCCCTTCCCTTTACACAAACAAATATTCACACCCCCCTCCTCCCCTCCCCTCCCCAAACCCTACCGGGAACAGTCAACCCCCCAACCTCCCTCTCCACCACCCTCTCAACCCTCTTCCTCCCCTCCTCTTCTATTTCTTTAAGTCTTTCTTCCTCTTTTTTCTGTGCTTCCCAGTCGAAGTTTCCGGCTCCGCCTCGGCCTGCGCGGTATTTGTTTACGTTTGTATTTGTGGTTGAGGAGGAATTTCTGTCGGGGATTGTTGGAGCTGCGGGGTTTGAGATGGGAAGGATGGAGGATGAGGTGGTAGGCGGGAGTTCAGAGGGTTTAACCCAGTTTCCTGCGCCGCCGCGGCCGGTGTGTAGGTATTCTGGGGGTTCGGACTGGGGGGCTTGATCTGCGGACGAAGATTGGGATTGGGATTGGGATTCGAGATCTGTCTGTTGCTTTGCTTGTCAGTTTGAATTTAATTGAGGTTTGTGATGGAAGGGGGGAAGTACAGATGGAGTAGGCAAATCGTCTTTAGAATAAAAATTCCCTGCGCCTCCACGGCCGACTTTTTTATAAGGTTCCGTCATATTTCTCTCCGTTTCTGATTTCTAGGTGTTTATCGTAGTAGAGCTTGATGTTTTGGTGTTGAAACCTTTGGGAGCCTCAGTACATAGTGGCGTCGATCATGTACATCACATTGCTTTTTTCAGGCAAGCCTCGTCACATTTTCATCTCTACTCAGGTCACATATTTGCTTTTTCTTTTGGAAAACCCGGAACGGAGATTCCCAGACAGGGAAGTCTCTGCTGTGCATTTTGTCTTGCAAATTTCTTCAACCTTTCAAGCCTCATCACAGACATTTCACTTTTCTTTTCTTTTTTTTTGGTTTTCTGTTGTGGAAGTTATGACATTGCGTGGGTAGTGTGAAGTGTGAAGTGGGGTATGCCGATCTCGGCGGGGTAATTTGGATTTTTTTCATTTGCGGATTGGACTTTTTCTGGGTAAGGGAACGACGCTGCCTTGAGAGAAGAAAGGCATGTTTGTGTGACATGGGCTTTTCATGATATGCATGTGGATGCGTATTTACCTTGGTAATGGGACATGGATGGAGGGCTTCTAGAAGTCGGTGTGGAGTAAGCGTCGTCATGGCTATTGTGTGAAGGGTCAGGTGCCTTGGGGAATGGTGTGTGAGTGGAGTAGGATGATACGAGTATGAGAGGAAAGTACTGGGAGTCTAGAAAGATTATGAAAATATGCTTGTAATAGATGTGAAGAAGACACATATCATACACGTCCAGGACAACCGGAAAAAGATAGTGATTTCAAAGTCACGTGAATATAAATTATATACCTCTTCATACGTGCAGAGGCTATTTCTAAGGAGCTAGGTCTTTATCAGATGCAATAGAAATACCCCGTCCCCATCTTCGAATAGAGTTCCGGGCCTCCCGGCACCTAGAACCCTCGATCCAACACTCCCATTAGGTACATCGGACGTCAGAGGTGGGTATGATTTGTACTTCTGATCAAGCCACGCGGACAGCCATGATCAATAATGCGTTCTTGCTCCGGCCTGGGCGTAGGCTGACTGTACCCGTCTTCCGTGTCCTTGGGATAAGAGCATAGCCACGAATGCTGCCGTACCTGCTTCTTACGTGTTGCGCCCAGCCTTACCAGATCTCATCCGATGATGCCGTAGATGTTTCTTAAGACCTGGTATGTGAAATGCGCAGGTACGCATATCTGAGCCACCCTGAAAGATTTCCAAAATTTTGTACCTTTGCATAATTTTTTGTAGAACAGCGTGGTAAAGGCGGCAGATCCGGCGAGGGATTTAAAAAAGTTAGATTGTGTCTCAGGAGTTGGGGAGAACCCCTTCAGCCCCTGTCAACACAGCTCCACCATCTATCCTTGGGCGTGCTAATGCAGGTCACGCTCCGGGTACCCCTCACCTGCGCGCAGGCTTGGAGCCACGATTTCAAGTTTCCAAGGTTCATGGGATGCTACTCCTGGTCGAAAAAAGTTTGAAACGGGAAACAATCTTCAGATAAATTTCGTGGACACCCAGGAAAATGTTTTGTAAACGAGCAGCAACCCCAGACTGGGCGTTCTAGATCAATTGATCTTCAGAAGTCGATACAACATTGCCGTGAAATCAGATACGGAGGAACAAGCGAAGCACTGAAGATGTTTCAGCACGGGCTGCCAGTTGAACACTGATCGAAACAGGCTCTATCGGGATCGTACAACGGCATACTTTCCCTAGATTCGATCTCCCCAAACGCTTTAATAAAGTAGGCTGCGTCTCTGCGTTTCTGACTCATGCAACTGAGAGTATGAGAGCATCAGAGCACCTTTTTCGAAATGCGGGTAAATATGTGAGCCTGCGCTGCTTGACGCCCCCATTTTCCCGATATCTTTGGAAACGACTTGCCGCTTGAAGGTTGACAAGAAATCCCACATTTGAGGACCAGGCTCTCCAATCAGGGGCGCCAACTGACCCCCGCTTCCTTGAAGAGTGGAGCGTTGATGCAGCCGCCGTGAGAAGCGCTCGGATTGGCATTGATCGACTGCTGTTGCGCGCGCGCTCTCGGGGAAATTCTCCTTTTGTTCAACAAGCTTGAGCTCAAGTTGTGGGGATCTTGAGGGCGTCAAGGCGTCCTTGAATCTTGAAGCGAGAGGGCATGAGGTTAATGATAGCGGCGCTGATCAAGCAAATAAGCAGCGATGATCCTGCGGAATCCGTCTGAAGAACCTTGAGGGGAAAAGGGCTAGAACATTTGGCATCTGCGATCTACTTTGCGGAGAAGGCACTGGTATAACTTTATGCAGCGGCGGCAGGAGAAAGAAGAATGATGGCTGATGACATGGCGCGCATGGATTCGGATTTTTTTTTTTGGCTCAGGAACAGGTACGATGATGCAGTGCTGTACGAGCGATGTACCTGAACCTGAACTCTGAACTGTCCTGTCAGCTGAGCTGGGAACTTGGAAACTGTCAGATGCCACCGAAGGTTTCAGCACTGGTGCCACACAACAAAATACACTGTACCACATGGGGTGGACGAGAGCGAGCATGAGGTGAGAAAACTGGACGGCGGCTTGGTATCAAAAAAATATCAAAAAAATATCAAAAAATTGTTATCTTTCGATGGTGTCACTTCACAGCCCTTGTCGCCCGATTGCGTTCTGTCTGGCGTCTGCGCTTCCCAGGCTGGGCTGGCCCGTTTGCCGCTGCTGCATCACATCGCATCGCGGGATTATTATTCGCAATAATGGGACTCCGCAATAAAAACATCGGATATGGATCTCGGTGACCGGGCGATCTCAGCTTCTCACGCCTTCCCCCTTCACGCCTTCTCTTCTCGTCTCTAGCACTCTACAATGACAATAAAGGCCACCCGGCAACACCAACAAGCCAATAAACTCTCCCGTCGTGTCATGCGGCAGAGTCGAATTCCGCCACCAACTTCAAGGGCCACACCCTCCATGCGAGCGCAATAATATGGCGATTTGTTGGTGTCCCCAATGATATGGCTCCAACACTGCCTAAAGACGGCGCAGGGCAGGTGTCCTGTGATGCATGATTATTGGCTGTTCCGCGCAAGCCAGACTCGCTGCTTGAAGAATCACGAGGAGTGCTGTTTGGAGTCTAGTGCGCATCGCCACTCTTACAACAGAGGGAAAGAGACTCGTGGCGGGCAAAGAGGGCAGACTGAATTCCCTTGTTCTGTCCTGGTGATGTATGGCTGATGAGGCCGAATAATAATAGTTGGGTGATCACTCGGCCTGGCCATGACTGTTTTCTTTCTTTAGATATCAGCTAAACTAAAAACTATTCTGTGAAGACAGATATGTAAACAGAATAAGATTCATTCTCAAAGATAGCAATTCCAAATCCCTCGAATCCCTTCCACGGCTGCTCCTTTGTTCGTTATGCACAAGCCCACAGCGCAGTAATAATAAAATTATACACATCGGCATCGCACCACTCACAATGCTGCTGCACCTGGCCCTGAATGAACGCAAATAATTCCCATAATAAATAGAACACTTAAACCCTACCTTCCTATTGTTGAGCGCTGCTCTAGAGCTCTAGAACCGTGTGGAGAAGGGCGCGAGACTTCACTAAAATCTCTCTCCCCTGGGACCCGATCGCGACCACTCCTCCACTAATCTGGCGCTTCAGGCTCGTACTTGCCCAGACAGACCAGACCGACCCCCCCGGCTGTGCTGCCAATAATTCCTGTCCCTTCCATGGTGGAAACAACCAACACCACCACCGAAAACCAAAAACTTATTTTTCTCTACAGCGACACTTTTTCTCTCACTCTCACATACACACATACACACTCGCAACAACAACTTCACATTCCTTTCGCCTCCCATTGTCTCCCCCGCTGCATAATTTAATCAAGAGCTTTGCTGCGTCTCTGATTCTTGGCTTCGCCGCCTACCACGGTCCACGGCACCCCCATACGACCACCGCCCATCGCTCGCTCAAGCGCAAGGCTCCCGCTCCTACCACACCCCCCCAACGGCTGTTCGAAACCCCGCTGCTTTCGCGTCTCAGCCATCCTCGCTCGACTGCTGCGGCCTGTCCTGATAATAATCCCTCCATTCCAACTGCGACAATTGAATAATTTTTTCTCTCTCTTCCCGTCGAGTCCTTGCTTCCTAACACGACTTTTTTCCAACTCTACGATCTACCAACTATCACGAAGAAACGCTCACGTCTGGCCAACTTTTGCTCGAAATCGACTCGGAAATTCCTGGGTCGTCCCCATCCAACATTAAGCTTCGCGTGTTTATGCAGGTAGCTTGAGCTTCCCCCGAATCCACGACAAACCTTCCCCAACATTGCCTGGAAATAATTTCTCGGCCCTCATATTGTAGCTTGTCAGAGCTTCGAGGATTGAGGGCCGTCTTCACACCATCCAATCTGTCCCGAAAATGGCTTCTTCAAAGGTAGTGCTTGCCTGCATGCCAGGAGGAATATATATTTTTAGATCACTGCTGATCACGTACTGCTCTAGGAAATCCAACATTCTTCGAGACCTCTGAGCCAACATCGTCTTTCCATGTCTACAAATGCCGGCTCGCTCCCTAAATCCCATTCTCGAAACCATTCCCATTCGGTATCCTCTGGTTCCCTTATCCCCAGTCACCGAGTGACACGCCGGAAGAGTGTCTCGTCGAACGCTAGCAATGTCGCTGCAATGGTCGCTGCTGTGAGGGAGGCTGGAGACACTTCATTGGGCATGCCTATTTCTTCTCGCCGCAACACCATGTCAAAGGGTGCCTCTGCCAGGTCGGCCGCTGTTGGCAGTCTGCCTTCTCCACCGCCGAGCCTGCCCGGCCACCGAATTCGATTGACGTCGAGTGGTAAATCTGATCGCGGGGAAAGTGCAATTGACGATGACCAGAATGATGATATGGACGACGGGGACGAGACAGCCTTCAAACAATCGCGCATGCGGAGAGCCAGTGAGGGTCAACACCTAACCAAGGATGGCAAGAAGGCCAGCGGTGGAGACCTCAAGTGTGACAAGTGTGGAAAGGGATACAAGCACAGCAGCTGCTTGTCCAAGCATTTGTTTGTGCCCACCTTCCTTTCCTACACACCCCATCTGGGCCTCGTCGTGAATCCTGTCTGATAGATTCGCGTATCGGGCTGTTGAGAGGATATTTGTTAACATTTTAAATGCAGGTGGGAGCATACTCCGGAATGGTCCTTTACTTCGAAATTGCTTATTTCGAAGCATCAGCAGGTGCAGCTTTTGGAAGCGGCATCGGTTCTAGTGACTATGAACCAGGATGGTACTACTCCTCCAGATTCTGCTAAGGACTTCCAAAGCGATCAAGAATCTGCATCGCCAGCTGCATCGGGCTCAGAACCGAATGATCGCGCAAGCTCTGCAGATACTACTCCTCCACCGCAGGCGGACCATGCATACAACAGCGGGTCCTACACTGGCAGGCACAAGAGATACAGCAGTGGGTATGGATTTTCTCGCTCATACCAATCTGCTCCGTCTGTCCACTCGCTTCACAGTGGGAGTGTCCCGACTAGCTCTGGCTTCGGGCACTACCGTCAACCAAGTCACGAGCGTCGCCCACCTTCGTCGGGCATCAGCCGTAACTCTGAGGACGAGGGGTTGGCAGCTGCTGTGGAACTTCTCTCCTGCAGCTTTGGGAGCGCTGGGACTCCCAGGACTGTACCGGTGACACTCCCAGAAGATGCTCCACCTGTGCCCCACATCCCTGCACAGTATCTCAGCCAAGGATCCATCTCCAGCCATCACGCCATGACTCCCAGTCAACACCCCAGGCAGGCCGAAAGCTACACTCGTCACCGCGTCCATCTAGATGGAGACGTTAAGATGGAAGAGAGCGAGGAAAGCGTCGCCGACGATGATGACTATGACCAGCGATCCCGCGGCCGCAGCGACGAAGAAGACGACGGCGTCTTTGGTCGCATGGAAGAATAATTCAAAACTTCCCCCATATACTCCTAGTCGAAGAAGAGCTCTTGACTGGGAACCAACGCATTTCCTTTGTAGTACCTTTATGTATACATGCGGCGAAGCATGTCTCCGCAGCCGACTTTCAGCACCGAAGAGTGGACTCGGTAACGTTGTGCGAGTGTCCACGAGGTTAAAGTTGATGGTCGTTCTCGAGCGTTGAGCAAACGCATACGCCAATGAAGCCTTAGCATTTTTGATTGAAACTTGACTGAACTGAGATGAAATGGGAGGACATGGAAATGAAATCGGGGGTTTATATCTTTTTTGATGGGATGTGATGTGACGGGATGTTCACACGTGCAAAGGATGGATGGAATTGGACATGTCATATAGCACGACATCCGAAATGTATGAACCGTATTGATGAAGAGACGTGTATAGACTCACCTGTGGTTGGTGTGTAAGAAGTGTTCTAATGCTGTATTGACGAACAGGAAGGCCATTTGGACCTGTATGCTAAATGATGAGGAGATGAGGAATTAATGAGCATTTCGAGCAGCGCCTGTATGTTATCAGATAGATCTCGCGAGAGCGGTGTAGTGTAGCGGTATTGAGGTAATTAATGCACTGTATCAAATCAAGACATCGTCAAGCATTTATGCCAAATTCCATAAAGTTCTTGCAGATGTCGAAATTTTGAGAAGAACAAGAAAGCAAATTTTCCCCCCGCAGCGACAAAGGAAATTTTTTACTTTTTTTTAAGGTTTGGGGTCAAGCTCAACCTGCTCTACGTCACTGCCTGTTTTCGCGTCTTGCGTTTACGTCTGGGGTCTTGTTTACTGCATTGCATCTGCCCACCTTTCCTTTCCCTCTTCACTTCAGCAACACCACACCACTTGTCGCGCACTCCCCTTTCCCCTCCTCATCGCCTCGATTCTCCCCTCTCTTGAAACAAAACCAGGTGAAAATCTGCGCAAATGGCACGCACAACAACAACAGAGAAAACCCTAGCGGCGGTACGAGACGGGCGTGTGAAAGCTAGTAAACTGCCAGAGCTGGTTCGCTTTCCGCTGTTGCTGCTGCTCAGTCTTACGCTCTCGAGTTTGGGGTATAGTGTTGTGGCGCCGTGGGTTGGGGGGGAGCTGGCGGGTGTTAGTCGCAGGTTGGAGGGGTGGGAGGAGGTTGGTGGGTTGGTTTGTGTTAGGGGGTGAGTTCTTTTGTTTTACTTTGGATTGGGAGAGAAAGAGGCTGATGAGATATACTGTAGGATTGAACTTGCGATTGGATGGTGGGGTGGATATGATGGGTATGATCTTGCTGCGTTGACGGTTTTGAGTCATGGGCCTGCTGTGAGTGTTTCTGTTTGCGGGAGGAAAGAGGAGATGCTAATTGTGGGATGCGATAGTTGTATCTTTTGAATGCGTTCTACCAAGTTCGCACGACTACCGTTTCGATTTCCCTCTTGATCGATATCCTTACGACTTATATCCCCTTCCGCCTGCTGCGTCCCCTCTCGCGCGCACACGCCGGCAAACAGGTCCCGAATACAGATATCGTGTCTGATTTCTCCGTGCAAGCTTTCACTACACTGCTAGCGGGCAGTATCTACAGCGTGGTCATCTACAGCGCGTACGCTACATTCCTACCGGTCTATCTAGCAACATACTACGAGGGTCTCCCCAGTCTCGCGGCCGCATACAGCTCTACGCCCATTTCTCTCCTCCCATTATGCTTGCTACTTGGAGTTGCGACTAAGAGCTTCATCTTCACGCCTGCAGCTGCCGTCGCCGCAGACAAGAAAACCGTGTTTGTGCCTGCGAATGCTACGTTGGGGGAGACGGTTTGGTGGAATTTGTGGGGCTTTAATAGTAAGACGAAGATAGTGATTAAGAGGACGGCGGTTTTAGTTTTGATTAGTGGAGCCAATACTTTTGTGCAGACTTGGGTCACGGTTGAGGGAGTGGAAGTGCTGGGTGCGGTGGCGTATGCGGCGGTTTGGGCTGTTGCGAGTGCTGTTGCTGGGGGCGCGTTGGGAGTTGTTGGTGCTGTTTGAGGGAGGGGTGTCAAATACGTGAGTTGTATTTGAAATAGGAGGATGGATTATGTTGTATATTTTGATGTATTGTAATGGGTTTCATGGGGGCATACACTTACAAACAGGGGCGTACATCCTCTTCTGCTATTGGTAGGAACCGGCGTTTTGATTGGTCAGGATCGACAAACATACAAAATCACCACATCCAGCAGGAGGATAAGAGAACTCTGGTGAAAGGTGAATAGCCGGATGACGAAAAGGCCGAGTGAGCCTCGTTCATAATTCACTTGATGATCTGAAGCTGTGAATCCTCCTCGAAGGAATCAATCTTCTTACGTCAAGTTTTCAAGTTTTACGAGGCTTTGGTTGTTGTTGTCCCCCCCTTCATGAAACACATCTGGGCAGAGCGTGTGACCCAGCCCAAACAAGCGCGCCTCTTTAATATTGAAGGACCGAAATGAACATATCCAAAAGCAGGGCAGAACTAAACTACCTACATCCATCCATCGCATCGCATCCAACCTTCGATTTTCCCCGCGTTTAGGATTCGAACCTACTCTACAACTCCTGCCTCCAAGTTTTGGACCTCTTTGCGCCCATCGCGCCATGGCTGTCAACATGGCCAGCGATGGATCTCGAAGGCAAGTACTGCACTCTGACATGTCCCCTTCCCCATCTCACTGCTTCTTCTCCACTCTGCACGTGCGCGCATCCGCATCCACAGCTTTGCGCCGGCAGAACATCGCGACTTCCTGCTTGAGCCGCTAGTTTGGGCAAAGGCAGGGGTGACATGGACATTGACGCGAGGGTCGGCAACAAACGCGACGGAAGACGACAGAGACAAAATACGGAGTACAGATCTAGATATCATGAGCCTCAACTGACAATTCCTCTGCGTGGCGAAATAGATGGCTCAACGGCGCCTATAGCTGTCGCATCAAGCTACCAGCCGACAACGCGCCCGCTCCCGCGCCCGCACCTCGCGAGCAGCACAACGAAAACGACAACGACGGCATGGCGCCCGCCGAAACCCTCGACATGGACGTCCCGTTGCAATCGACGTCGCCCAGCTCCCGGCGCAACAAGGGCAAGCTGGCCGAAGCTATACAGAGCATGGCGAAGCTCAATAACGGCATGGAGATCGATCTGCCTACCGACCCGGATGCGCAGGCCACGGTGACGGATTTCCTCGATTTCACAGAGTACCTGCCCTCCGACATGATCCGCAGCTTGACTCTCATCGGCAACCTCGATCAGACGTACACCAAAGCATCCACCGAGGTACACGAGCTCACGAAAACCTACGGGCAGTTGCCCAATCTGCCTGCGGATCAAAAACCAGACGCCACGAGGCTGCGCGCTGAAATCTCGCAGAATCTAGCAGAGGCTGTGGGCGCGCGCACTGCGTCGTTTGCGGAGGCTTGTCGCATGGTTGAGAATGCGGAGCGCCATTATAATCGCATCAAGAACATACACGCCAAGCTAGTCTCCATCGCAGACGCTTACCCACCATCAAGAGAACCATCGCCTCTTCCCCAGAAAGCCAAATCGCCTATCGTAAGCCGCGCACCGAAGATCACGTTGAGAGTTCAGCCTGCCGTGGCGGATACAAATACGATTAAAGTGCGGAAACATCGTGCGCCGAGGATTACGGTGCCCGGAGAGGTGCTGGCGCCTTACGAGCTTGATTATGAGAGTTATGGGACCGAGAGCGATGAGTCGGATGAGGAGCCTTTTATAACTCCCAGGGAGACGCCTGCTAGGAGTCTGCCTCTTACTTCTGGGAAGATCAGGTTGAAGGTTCCGAAGGTTAGGAAGGAGAGGCCGCCTAAGCCCCCTCGTGAGAACCGACCGCCTGGATTTGGTACCAATGTTCATAGTCAGGTTGCTGGGATATCTACGAGTAATGCGCTCAGATTGCTTGCTCCACCTCCTGAAGATGCGGTTCCAGGGAGCAAGGATTTGCCTTGGTTGGCATTGAGCGACTATGAGCTTGGGGTTCTGAGGAAGAAGATGAAGAAGAATGCGGTGTGGGTCCCGTCAGATACAATGATTAAGCGGGAGTTAAAGGAGAGGGGCCGTGGTATGGAAGCTTATTTGGCTGCTAAGCATGCTGCTGAGGAGAAAGGGGAGACGATTGATGTTCCAGAGCAACTTATGGAGGGTGCTACGGATAGCAATCCTGCAATTCCGGGTACACTTAGTGTTGAGGCTGCGAACAAAGATTTGGGAGAGGAGAATTTGGTCAATCGTGGCATGAAGCTTAACGAGGCCAAGAAGCTGAAAAAGCTACAAATGGAAAAAGAACGAGAGAAGGATATGGTGGAGGGAGAGGCTGCTGTTATGGAAGCTACACGTAGAGTCAACGCTGTGCTTTCCAAAGCGAATCTGGAGAATCTATTTACGCCTGCGGCAGTTAAGGAGGAGAGTAATAAGACTCCGGCAAAGACGCCGAGTAGGAAGCCAGCAGCGAGGAAACGCAAGAGGGAATCGGAGGTTCAGGCCCCAGTTGATCCCGAAGCTGCTGGAACGGAGGCGGCAGCGAAATCGAGACCTTTATTGAAGAGGAGTAAAACAGAGACTCCCGTCCCTGCACCTCTTCCCATTGCAGCAAAACAGGCCACGCCAGCCTCGGAGGTAACCCCTTCAGTTGCTGGTGAGTCGGCTCCAGTCACAGCCCACGCTGAGACATCAACGGAGTCGCTAATTGTGCCTGTTCCAGTTATATCGCCCAAGAAGTCCTCGACACCGATCCTGCCACCGCTCAAAGATACAAAGAAGGGGGCAAAGAGAGATGCCAAGAACCCTGTCACTCCAACAAGCGCTACAACCGACCGACCTCGCCGTAGCTCAAAGGCAGCGACTCCAGCTCCGGCTCCAGCACCAGAATTACCACCTAAACGTCCCACATCCTCACGCAGCAAAGCCGCAAGTATTGACCGCGAAATCGCCGCCGCATCAGCGGCAATCGACCGCCCTCGCCGCGCTAGCACAGCGCGCAATACACCCGCCCCTGAACCTCGCCAACCGTCCAAACGGGCTAAACGCCCAGCACCAGGCGTCGTCACTAAGGGTGAAGACTCCACCGCTGTCAGCGTCGGGAAACGCAGCGCGGCAACGCGCAAGAAGGCGGGGACAAAGAAGGAGAAAAGGGAGGGCAGCGCTGTGCAGGAGATTTTCGATGAGGTGGATGATGAGGGGAATATCATTGATCCTGATGAGCCGCGGTACTGTCTTTGTAATCGCGTTAGTTTTGGGACTATGATTGGGTGTGAGAATCCTGATGTGAGTATTTCCCTCTGTTGTTCCTGCTAGAGATTTTTTTTTTTTGTTTCTTTTTAGTTTATGAAAAACAAAATGGAAATTGATGCTGATTTGTAATCATAGTGCGAGAAAGAATGGTTCCATCTCGAATGCGTAGGCCTGTCTGATATCCCTCCAAGGACTACGAAATGGTATTGTCCTGAATGTCGCGTTACGCTGGGGATAGGCGAGAAGGGCGAGGTTAATGCTCGGGGGAGGAAGAAATGATGGGTGCCTGGGTACTCGTGTGCGTGGATTTAGCTGGGCTTGAATTGGGAGGGGGGATGTATTAGAGGGGAATAGGGATGGGATTTGCTTTAAAGGCGTTATGGGAGCTAAGGGAAGGGAGCGGAGAGAAATCATTTGCGTGCATGCATTTTGAGAGCTTTGTATTGTGTATGAGATGGACGGGGGGGGGAAAGGTTTGTATTGATGTATATGTATGTAGTATTAGAGGCATATTGCTGAGCATTGAGCTTTGATGAAAAGGGGGAGGGTTCGAATATGAGATACATTACACAATCAGTGTCTCGAATCAGTGACTGGTGGAGATTGTGGGATATGTGCTTTCCCGAGTGGGATGTCTGAATTAGGGACAGGATGGAAGTCACGAGTGTGGTCTTCGAAGCAGCTATAAAAGCTTGTCGAGAACCCAGGGGAAAGAACAAACAGAAAGATGGCGTCGACTCTTATTACTTAGGGTGGTCTGCAGCCGAGTCTGTTCCCACAAACATGCGTTGCGCATTTCCCGGAATTGCTCGAATTTACTCTCAAGGTTGAGATGTTAAATCCCTCCACTTTTGTTCGTATTCTTGAGCAATTGCTGCTGTCAAATCTCATTCACATTAATTCGTATATTCGTTCATACAACACTTCAGTTCTCCAGAACTCCACAGGGAAATGCCCAGCGATTGTGTCCCGCGTATCTCTCATACGTGCTAAGCTCATAGCAGGGAAGGAGGGGGAGGCTACGCGGAGTCCAGCATTTCTTGAAGCCGACGCAAATGTCGGGATTGTTGCTGGTTTCTTCTACTTGAGATCTAGGATCTCTTCTATATGTCTCGGAGTGTGGGCGAGGTTGGTGAATAAGGGTGATATTTGGGGTTGGATGATGTGGTTGGTTTTGTGGGTTAAGAGGGGGTTGGGGTATAAAAGGAAGGAGTTCGGGGCAAGGAGGTGTATTGAGGAACCGAAGCACACGTTCTACGATATAATGGGTGGGGAGTTCGATCATTAGCTTTATGTGGTGTGGTGAGCAGTGCGGAGCCTTGTACTTGTTTGGATTCTTGATTGATATTGTGGAGGGAGGGGATAGGTGAGGATTGAATGGGAGCGAATGTTTGTTGTTGTCAAAGACTTCTTGCTGTCAATGCTCTCCACTTTCACTGTTTAAAATTCAATTTTCGGAGACCGACTCAGGGCATCTTGCGTGGCTGAAGCATGCTTAATTTGTGTAGTTACAGGGAGGCATGAGTGCACGAGGGAACCCTTGGGTCCAAGCACAATGCGTTCCAATAGATTCTGCCCTTCATGATTGGCCTTCTACAAAGCCGAAGGGCGGGGTTATATACTCAGCTTGGAGGATCGTGTTTTCCACTCCAGGTGTGATTGAACAGTCTGGATAATGCTGGGTTGTGATTCATTGCAAGGTGGGAAGGAGGATGACTGCGTCTTCCATATAATCCAATAAATGGAGGAGGTAACGAATGACAGAAGGAACGCTGAGGCAGAGATGGAAACATGTTTCCTACTCCTGCTGGAATTAGGCTGGAGCTACTGAGCGAGGGAGGGTTCTGACGTTCGTTGCGTGGGGTAACCTTAGACTCGAAACCTTTCCAACTTGTGATATTACTATCATGATCCAAACTTCATTTGTTTGCTGTTGATGGTTACTTACTGTCCAGGAAGTATTCTGAACGAAATGTCTCGATTGATTCCAAATTCTACATCTCCGGGCTTGGACGTCAGCGGGGCCTAGAGGAAGATGTGTAATTTAGACTCTCCAGTTTCGAGACACATGCTTCAACAGAGTCCTCAGTATTCGAATACTCAGTTCCTCATAGCTTGTGATCAGTCTTCATTTTATGGCATTTGGAAGCGGCGTTAGAGGGATTTTGGGGCCCACTCTATGGCGACAATTTTGGGTTATGAAACGAACAGGTAACTTTGTGCAGCTGGTGAGAGTGATATTGACATATCGGCACTGCCCGTACGAGATCAGGAAGGTACATCTCCTACACTCTGCAAAGGATTTCTACGTGTGGTTTTATGATACTTACGTTCATCTGCTGTTAGATATTCTTCTGTTGTCAATTTCCTGTGATATCTAGAATGGGATGAACTCCACCTTACCTCTGCCTTTCCCGCCTACCTTTCCGGACCAATCTCTTTGGAATGGCTTGATAAACCTGGCTAGAGTATCAGCTCTCGTTCTAAAAGTGATGATTTGGTCTAGACGAACTTTGAGATCCATGCTGTAAGAATTCTGGCCGTTGAGGTAGAAATAGCAATTTCGCCGCGGCCGCGTGCTTCCTATTGTCTGCAGCTTTCGTCCGAAGAAAAGCTTTTTTGCACATGTTAAGAAGTTGTTTCGAGATTTGTAGTACTTCATTTACGTGTGGGGTCCTATTTAATGCTTGCAATCGACTTCTAGAAGGTACGCAACAGGCGGGAGAGGCCAACACGACTGGCATGACATGAGAGTCAATTGTCTGGGTAGACAATCTACTCCATACGGAGAGTAGAGAATTTCCACTTGAATTAGAATGTCATTAAAATATCTATTTCACCGTATGAATGCAACTCTCACTCATTTGCTGTGGAAAAAATTTGTTGTCAAACTTTCAGTGGTTTCAGAGGAAGGTGCGTGAAAATAGCCTCGAGAGGCAGCTGATCAAGGGATATCCAGATATTCCAACTAAGGAAGTGACAGCAACTGAATACGTCAAAAGACCAGCGCCGCAACCGCCATAAGACTTTCCTTTTCGCGTTTTCATTGCTTACACTGATATTTGGCACCTAGGCTAGGGTGGGTAGAAATAGGGGCTCGCTTCCTTTAATCCTTCCTCATAGTTCATTCCAAATATTGCTCTCTCACATTGTTGACCTCAAGGAGATTTGAGTCGACTCTATATGAAATGCCATTTCTGTTGCATGGAATAAGAGCAAGATTTGAATCAGATAATTCTTTACGGTTTCGAAGTTCCACAGGGACTCGCCCGAAGATGTATATGATAACCGGAAGGGTCCTCTGTTCTGTTTCTAAATCTATACTATTTATCTTGATTTCAGGAATCATAGAATCGATTATTAAATTACTGTGACTGGATGTCCATTTTGCTGTCAAGTGTGGAGTTGTTGTCAAGTGAGCAAATACGGATTCGCCAGCTTCGGGTTTCTCTTACGCCGGTTCTTATCGTGCTTTCCTAATTATCGAGCTACCTGACCCTTTGTAAACACTAATTGAAGCATTATCACTCGAATACGTCGTCTCCTTCAGATCCAAACCAACTTCCTCCCAAGTCTGCATTCTCGCAACATCAGCCCTGCACTCCATCCCCATCCCTTTCCCCAACCAACGCCTCCGTTTCCCTCCAAGACTCCAGATTCTACGTCATCCAGCTATGAAACTTCTTTTCTCCATCATAACGCATCCTGCTCGCTCCGCCGGTCGTAGTTCCTTGAGACCCAACAATCAAGCCGCCGTCCATTAATACCCTGACCCATGCGGGACAGTGACCCCTTTCTCAGTACCTTGAAGCGATCAGCACCACACCAAATTTTTATCGGACAGAATATTGCCCATATACGTGGGGAGGTTAGCCTAAGTAGCTAACAACTCATAAAAGCATTAGTACTGGAACCGGTCTCAATCACAATGTCGAAAGTAAATATTGTAAGGGTCAACTACTCGGGCACTGCTAGCACTGCTAGCATCGCTAGTGACGCTAGCCACAATAGAAGAGGGCTTCATAGAAGAATAATTTGCAGCAGATACAAAAATCCTTCGATCCTTCCTCACAAGATTGCACTGCCGCTTTGAGTGCACCAATGCTCCTATAACATCCAAAGCTCTTTCCTGGAGCAAAAACAAATCACCATGAGTTTCAATGTATTGTATATTTCCCAAAACCTATCGCCAACCCAATAAATGCAACGCCGTCCCATATATACAAATCCCTCAATTCGAGCTCCCACTCCCCCCGCTCAAAACACTAGGATTGTTCTCCTTACCCCCCGGTGCCCTCTCCGGACTTCCCACAGAACTAGCACTCTTAAAACTCCCCACCCTAGTCAAACCCTTCATACTACTCGCCCTCACCCGCCCAGTCTTCCCAACCTCCTCCCTCAAACTCTTGAGGGCCTCCTCTCCACCCCCTAACTTCCCAATCCTAGCCGCGAGAGCCGTATTCTCAGCTTGCAGATTCCCCACCTGGCCCCTCAGAATCTCCGTTTCTTTTTTCAGGACGCTGTTTTGTGCTCTCGCTTCCTCAAGTTCGCGCGTGAGGCGGACTTTATCATCTTTTTCAGCCAATTTCCTCTTTTTCTCTTCTGCTTTCCGGGCCTCTTTCTCTTTCTTCAGCTCCAGTTTCGCGACTTCCTTGCGGTATTTCTCTTCTTGCTTCTTCACTTCCCGCTCATGCTTTTCTTCAGCCTTTTTAATGGCTTCTTCTTCCTTCTCCTTATCCTCACTCTTTTTACTCTCCTCTTTCTCGCGAGCTTGCTTCAGCTTCTCATCGAGCTTTTTCTTCTTTTCCTCGAGCTTTTGTAGCTCTTTGTCGTGAACCGTAAGGCCTGCCGAGTCTGTGGTTCGCATAGAAGAGCCGTCGGCGTCTGCCTCTGCGCCCGTTGTCTCGTGCGTCATGCGAGTTTCGAGGGCTGAGGCGAATGAGCCAACGGAGGACGCGCTGCCAATCGAGGAGAGGGAGTCTCGCCGTGTTGGGCTTTGGACTATGCCGTTGGGATGGTCGGCCATGTGGGGGAGGTGGTCAGAGATGATGGCTGGGGTGTGGGAGGCGATGTAGCCGCCTGCTGCTCCGGCTGCTCCTGCTACCATTGCGTAAATTCCGCCACCGTTTGCGTTCGCGTGTTCGGTTGATTCGAGAGTCTTTTCTTCGGTAGGTGTTGGTTGCTCGTCTATACCTGCTAAATGGCCGTTTGTTTGCCAATTATGCAGGTCATTTTCGTGGTTGTGTTTGTGATGCTCGTGCTTTTGAGCCCTTTGATCTGACTCCTCCCCTTCCGCTGCTTCACCTTCTTCTTCGCTATCACTCTCCAAATCCTCCATATCTTTAGCACAAGCCCAGTCCAAAAACTTGCTAGCATCTGAGACGATTCCACCCGGCGTTCCTCGTTCAATCATAAATCTTGGCACGCTTCCACCAGGGTCACTCCGTGTAATCATAATCCATTCGATTGGGTTATCTTCACTCTCGTCTTCCTCTTCTCGTGGAATGTCCATGCTCTCTCCTTTCGCCTCAGAGCCTCTAGACTTATCGAATGATATTGTGTGGCCACGTGCTCGACCACCACTGTCGCGGCGCGAATGTCCTTTCTCTAATCCCGAGTCATCTACTGCACTTTCTCCACCGTGCTCGCTAGTTGGTGCTGAGCTATTCATCTTCGCGTTTCGTAATATCGCTTCTCTCCCTAGCGTGGAGGCAGACCTATTTCTAGTTTTGGACTCATGAGCCTCGAGGTTTGTGGTAGACATTGACTTCTTAGGACCTCGTTTTAATGGGACTTCTCTTATAAACTCCACAGATTCGTATTGGCCCCGAATATATCCATCCCGTTGAGGCGCATCTGGGTGATTACAAGGCCTTGAAATAACCATAAAATGCCGGGGTGCTTCTTCTCCTTCTCTCTCTGACAGCGCTTGGTCAGAGGTAATAAACATTGTAACGAAATCCCTCGGCGTAGTCGGTCCAGGAAACTGCGCGGAAAGCAGATAAACTACCCATTCAATTAGCCCCTATTCCACAACTCACCAAAAATAGAACTCACCTTCCATTTTACCCACGCCTTCCATCTCCTTATACGCAACTCTCTTCTCACCCCCAATTCCCCTAATATTCCCCTCCCCTGGCCCGCCCTGGACCTTCAAAGTCTCGGGAAATTCCCTCTCGAGCGCACGTTTCCATTTACTAAAGCCCAACCCCTCATGAACACTCCTCCTTGCAAACCAAGCCCCCTTCCCATCTTTGCCTCCCAGCTTAAAGACATTCATACCCAACGGATTATCCCTCGCATTCAGCTTCACACCCTTCCACTCCTTCTGCAAGACCTCGACATCTTTCTCCGGCGGCGCAGACCTCGCGCTGCTCAATGATATCTCAGAAGCGGAAGACGCGGAGCGGGAACGCGTTTCTGAAGCCGGGGAGTCGAGGGAAGGAATGGGGACCGAATCGACGATTATTTGGGCGGCACTGAAGGCGGAGGAGAGGAAGGGCTTTAGGTCATCGAGGGGCGTTTCGTTGAAGTCGAGGGGACCGAGTGTTTTGAGGGCGTCGTGAAGGGCTGCCATTGTGTCTCTCCTTTACAATTTCCTCGCAGAATTGATTTTTATGTACGTCTGCAATCCAAGACTGCTCTCAGGCGTGCCTTCAAATAATCATCAAGCTCTCGTAAGGTGTATTTGTCAACACGCATATGTCAATGGAATTTGCTGGAAGCTCGGAAGCGGTATCGTGGACAAGGTTACGGATTCGATAAGGTAGGATTGAGGGCTTTGGGGGCGCATAATCGCAGCAGAATAGATGCCAAAATGAAGCTATTGGCATAAAATCAACATCTACATCATCATTCAAAAACCGGTTGCTGTGGCTGGTGATACTAAGTAGTACTGAGGTCTCCTACGGCGCGGGGACAGCCATGACGTGTGTGTCGGAGTGTCGGTGGTTGTGGAGTAAAAGCTCCGCTCAGAATCGCTACGTATGAAATTTTGAATATTGTGAAAGGTTTCACAAAGAATTGTCTATATTCAAAGACCGTGGCCAAGATTCCTTGTCATCTGAAGCTTCGTGGGCTGCGAAGTATCTCTGCCGCTACAAGGTAGTCTCCAGTGACTGGTGCCAAAGGAGTTGAGGAGCAAATGCAGGGATAATTCCACTATTCTTCGAATTCACATGGATATAAGGTCTAGAAATACAAAAAGGCCCATTTCCCAAGTGTCGCCCAAAACGCCTCGCTCTCATATGCAGGGCCCAAGTCAGCCAATCGTATCAATACATCCCAAATAAACTATCCAAAGGACAAATGCTTCCTTCCCTTCTCTAGCATATCCTGTTCGAGCTTGCAGCTTGTGCAGTATTCTGCGTGCCACTTCCTCATCTCGTCCATCCTCCCAGCTCTTTCTTTATCCTTCGCATCTATCACTTGCTGGGAAAGTGCCCCTTTGCCCTTCTTATTTGGCGCCATGGTTGTGCGATTTTCTCGTAATATCGTCTGGACTTGCTTGCATCTGGTGTTCTCGTCCAGAAGCCAGTTCTCCCACTCGGCTTGCATCATTTCTCGTTCAATGTTGTTGACCACACGCATGGCAACTACTAGGTCATGGCGATATGATCCTAGGTGCTGTCGGGTTCTCCGCAAACGTCGAGCTGTGGAACGAGTGACAGTTTCAGAGAACAGTGCTCCCGCCGTTTCGTAAGGAGAATCCAAGTCAGTGATATTAGCAATCTCTCTGAATTGATCATAACTGGCGACATCAGCATTATCCAATGACTGGAAGAGGGAAAACCTACCATCTGCTACTTGATTGCTCTGGTAAGTCAACCGGCAATGAGGTTAGGGCATCATCAAGATCTTTCAAGTAAATCGCCTTGCTCATCATTGGGTTTGGACCAACACCCATTCGGCTCATGAATCTTGCAGCGTTCCGTTCAGACCACCATTCCGAAGTATCTCTCGACGTAAAGAATGCATTTGTCAATACACTCAGTATCAAAGCAATCAAAATAATGCTGTGAGCACTGGAGACCTTCCAGATTGACCGAAGTATTGCAAATGTCCACATCATCAGGGAAGAGACAGCACTCTCACCAAATGAGCCAACGGTCTCAAAAAGCATATTGGTGAGCGTACGCTGCTTGATTTGAGGCCGCTTCGAGACTACAGACTCAGCTGCAGAGAACATCGAGACGGATGTCTGCTGACCAACATGACCAAAAATATGTATGGCCTTCTTGGTCCGGCTTTGAGGCCCTAGTTTGCGGACTTGATCGGTGATAACATCCGCTAAATCAAGAGCGTCGAGAGTTGCATCGTCAAGAGCTTGTCTTTCAACAAGACCTTTCGAAAATTTTGGAACTTTCGACCATTCAACTTTCGTGTAAACCGCCAGTTTACATTTCGACTTGGCGTGATGTGTTATGACTATCTTCGAGACTAGCATGAAGTCTTTGTTATGGGGAAGATGCCATGGAGTCTTCATATCTGTAACGGCATAACATATATGATCGTTCATGACGTCGATTACTTGGTAGTCGACAACATTTGCCTGGCGAGCTTGGTGTAAGAAGTTGGTGTAATCAATCTGAAATTCAAAGTTTCGGCGCATATGGCCCCCTTCTTGAGTGATCCATGGCCCTTGTGCGATGCGCTGTGCTCGACGCTCGTGGTACAGTAACTGGAATACAGCACTCTTGTCGCCAAAAAGGACGTGGAAGAGGGCTTTTGGACTGATATCAAATTGACGCTCAACGACCTTTCGCTGCATATCCTTTGGCTCATAGACAACGGGCTGAGATGGCAACTGGAATTTTGCAACATCCTTGTTGGCCCTACCAAGTTGAAGCCCTCGTTCAACATGTATCGATGTTCTCAGATCTCTGTCTCTGCGAAGTCGTCCAGACGCCGTACCGTCGTCGATGGGCGTGTTCACGTCCACATCCTCCCAGCTTTCCATGCTCGGACTTCTTGTAGGATCGTCATTCTCCATTTTGATTAAGGCTCTCATTGTCTCCTCGAGATTGAGTGGCTCATCTGCTTGGGCGGTGTCGACCAAGAAGTTCAGTCTGTGTTGAAGAAGACGGAGAGGCTCCAAGAATGTTTTGATGGTGACTCTGGTGAAGCCTCCTTTCACGGCGCCCTCTTTAAGATGCAGGAATATGAAGTCACAGTCCTTGCCTGGCGCGGCAGTGACTTCTAATATACTTTCCATGCTTGCACCTGTGATCAAGACAAGCCCAAGATGGTGGCTGTAGAAATAGAAGTCATGCTGAGTTACGTATACTCGGCCAGGGAACTCTTGCTGATCATTCGGATTCCACGTTGCACGGAATACCATAAGGAGTTTATCTGAGCGCGGCACGTTTGGAAACAGCATTCGAAACTGTGCCTCTTGAGTCTTGAGCTCCAAAGGATAATTACCAGGGAAGATCTCGGCCTTTGGGGAAAAGGCATCAGAGCGGGTGGCACCCAAAACATCAACACTGACGGTCTTTCGATGTGCAGAAGATGTCGGAGCTGGATTTGCCACAGTATCAGTTGAAGTACCGGTCGGTGCTAAAGTGCCGGAGGATCCAGTGTCAGGCTTACGATTTTCATCGACCCCAACTTTGGATCCAGGCTCGAGGGGTTGTATACTGGGACTTGGTGGTATAGATAGGTTTGGAGTCGAAGCTTTAATTTCTCCTCTCTCAAGTCGATTGATGTAGCCCCAGTTACTACTCCCCCATAAGTTTGCCATTATCCCGCTTGGCATACCACCGGTAGCATCGCTTCGACCAATGCTTATACCTCGTTCTCCGGTGACAATGACTGCCGATTTACTCAGATTTGTCGGTGCCGGTGGATTTGCTAAAGTACTCGGGGCCAAGGTTGTTGTATGAGATTCCAACAAGATTTGCGGAGGTATCAATGGCGACTTCGAAACTGTAGCAACCTGGGGCATAACTGGAGTATACGCAGGCAAAATATTATGACTGGCAGAAATTAAGCTTGCAATACCTCCTGCCGGTCCAGATGATTGTGCGGAAGGGCTTTCATTCTGTGCATTGGCCCCTTTTCGATGTAAATCGAGCTTCTGCATGATTCTGGCCGCGTGGTCTCTACTGCTCTCGCCCTCCTCTCGCGTGGTAACAGAGCGGCGAGGGGCACTGACATCAAAGCTGTTTCTCGAAGCCAGGTTACCGATATCAGCACCGGGAACCGGCAGAGTCCCCATCCGATCGAATCCAGAAGGCAGATCCTCGCTTCCATGCGCTGCATGACCATCGCCAGTCTTTGCAGCAAACTCTGGGATCGAAGGAGGAGTAATAGCAAAGGCAGGGTCCACACCACCTGGAAAGTTGTCGGCACTGGCTTGAAGTGCCTTGTTCTTAGCAACCTCAAAAGCTTCCAACCACTCCATGAGCTGGCCTTGAGTTTCCGCTTGAACGAGGATTGTTTGGTTTTTGGTTTTAACCTCGAAGCAAAACCGTCGCTCTTCTTGCACAGCCGGCTTTACGTTGCACAACAAAACGCCGATTTTCTCGCTTTCCTCAACTCCACCAGATTGGGCACCTTGAACAAGCCATCCAAAGATGCCATTCTTGACATAGAACCAGCGCCGTACCCACGTCGTTCTAGCTGGCTTGCCGGATATTGTCCTAAGAAACAGCCATCCTTGATTTTCCGATATTTCACCTTCTTTCCCCTGTGGATGTATGTTAACCGTGGAAGGGCCTTTAGACCCTAGAAACGCAACCGTGGAAAGGTTGTAATCTTCCAGTTCTCTCGAAGGCTTTGAGGCAGTTGAGGCGGCTTCAGCTATCTCTCGTCTTGCCATGGCTAATTCGCGTCTAAATACACTTTCGCCAGCTTCCATTTCTTTACTCCAGCCTCGAACGCGATCCATCTCATTTCCCCATTTGACAAAGCTTGCCCCACTCACTTCGCGGGAGCGCCTCATCTCCTTCCATTGATCGGATGATACTCGAACAAGTAGTCTGTCGATAGTGTAGCGGAGTTGCGGGGCGAGAAGACAGAAGTCTAGGGAGGCCTTGAGGTATGCTTTCCGAGTTTCGTGGACTTGGAATGCGTCTTCTCGCAATGACGAGGGCTCTTTCGTCTTGGACTGTCCCACATATCGCGCCAATGTATTGTCAAAGGTCTTCTGTGATTGTTCTAGATATCTTCGTGCGTCTTTGAAATTTCGGAGTCTATTAAAGTGAGCGGCTGAAAATAGTCGCACAAGGGAGGTTTAGCCATACTCTCCAGACATAAACGCCTTGATCGGCTCCACCACATTATTGTCCATCTTCTTCATGCCCAAGATGACCTGCGACCACCACTCCCTCGAGCCCTCTCCGAACCTTTTCATAGCCAGCAAAGTATAATCATGGTCGAGTACAGCTTCGGATACATTCGCAGGAGGGACGGATCGAAGGAGGAAGGCATTGAAGGTCTCTTCAAGGGAGGTGACATCATGTACCAGCTTTGATATGGACTTGATATACGCCTCCAACCATCTTTCAATGATCTCGACCTGATCAGAGAAATGTACAGCAGTTGCTCTGAAGGTCGGGGAATCGAGGGCTGCTTCTTTCAACCCAACGGGAATCAGGCTCAGCGATCTGCCAACTACTTGAAGCGCAGGCTGTTGCGCAGCGGCAAGTTCAGCCATGTTTGAAGTCGTCGGCAGATGATTAATTGGTAGAATGATTCATTCTGGCGTGAAGAAAGATCAAGACTTGGTGGCTGAGAGATTCCACCGTAAAACACGACCTCGGCGTCAACATTGCCAGCCGTGCCTTCCTTCGCCTTGCTATCGTCATCGTGCCTGAGGCTGACATCCCTCTGCGCCCCTTTCAACCTTCAACTTCCATCAGACATTTTACAATTTCAATTAATGAGTCCCGTCTTTCTATAGTTGATTAAACATGCGTTGTTATCATTTAAAATACTGGGATGAAATTCAAACATCATGTAATTCAGAATCATCCCGGGAACTAACCTAAAGGCTTGAAGTTCCATGGACCGGATCCAGCTTCTCAGGCACCAAGAAACCCGAGAACAATTTTCTGTTTCTGGCCTTGCATGATGCTTAGACGTACACTCAAATGATTGACAAGTCCCTGCCCGGGTTCACGGTGCCGGTACTGTAAATCTAGTCTCGCACTCCCATAGAGGAGTAAGACTGCATAAGTGATCTTCCGCAACGGCTTGGTGGAGGGATGTGCTAAAGCTGCAACTAATCGTTTCACTTATGCACCTAAAGAATACGATTAGTACGATTCTCCTACACCTAAACTAGGAGCGTAATAGTTGGAAGTTCTGGACTGAGCTTTTAGAAGTTTGGGGTGTCAAGCCTGGGATTCACAAACCCACTTGTTAGCATGGCATTCGTATTAAATCACACACTATGAGCCTCCTTTCTCCATCTAAAGGACTGTGTTTTAGACAATTCGTGTTCCCATTAGATATGTAAGTTTTGTAAAGCCCCTCCATTCCAAACTCACTTGTCAGTGTCCAGCGAATGGTTTCCGGCCTCTGAATCTAAGTTCAAAAAGAAAGGCTGTAGGGTAACAAACTGTGTAGCAATAATATTCGCTGTTGTCCAAATGCCTCGAGGATAGAAATTGAGCAGGATTCCGAATGCCCGAAAGCTCATGCCGGCTCATCCGCATTTAGAGCAGAACCTGCCTGCGTAGGCAAGTACCTCATTCAAATCAGCATGAGCTTCCCACCATGGCTCATACCTGAGACGCCCGTCAGGTATATCTCAAGATATCGCACAACCGGAATGTGTGGATTGGAATACTCTCCGGAAAACTGGAAGGGATCTTTGATTCTTGGCTTCAAGCTTGTTTGTGGTTTGAGAAGAAACAAGAACAAAAGCGCCAAGTACATTAGAGAAGACACCCACGTGATCCATTGATCACTAAACTATTCCTTGATAAATAAAACCAGAGGCGAAAAAGCGAAACGACCAGTGATCTCAAATAAACCATACTACTGTACTGGCTGAAGTACGAGGTCTTACGGAGTCTCATCTAGAGTGAAAGTTGCCAAGGCTTATCAGATCGTAAAACGTTAGCCACAGGGTTGAAGAACCTGCCGTATCAGTGAAGCAGTAATAGGCAATATTCAAGTAAGGCATGAATAATGCTGTGAAGATTCCAGAAGATATTTAAACCCTCCTGGTTCTAAGAAATAACGCGTGGTCTTCTATACTGAGCGCCCCTAGAACTAATTAGGTTAGCGGGCGACGACATTATGGTGGCTTCCAACCACCGCCTCTTCGCAACAAATTCACATCCCTCCCCGAGAAATCCTCCTCCCCGAAGCAATGGCAATGGCAATGGCAAAGACAAGTACATACTCATAAATTGCTTATATTTTTGCCTTTAACGGCATCAGCGAACCCACCGCGTCGTTGTTACGTATCGCAAGAGACAGTTCAGCCTGCTCCTAGTTCGGCGTCCGGGTGTTGATCGCGAGCGCGATCAGAACAGATCAGCATGCGCTATAACGTTCTTTTAAGGTTTGAAGGAAGCTTGAGTAATCTGCTCCCGGTGCCGCGTGTGCGACAGTCGGACCTTAAGTGGAGTCAGCAATCGAGTACCGACGCTTTCAAGGATACCGGCACTCGAGCGGCGAGACTACCAAATCTGGAAGGCTGGAATCTCCTAAAATTCAAAGGCACAGAAGTTCTGTTCCCAAACGCTTGCTTAGATCCTGCTGTAGTTCAGCATTATTAGCAGTTCCTGAAGGAGAAACTGTGGTTTCTGACCTCACTGGTTCGGATCAGTCCGGCCCCAAACCCCAATTAATCCTGCGCCTGTAAATTGCATCTCCGGCGCTTCCCTGCGACCGCAAGGTACAGAGATGTTGGAGGGCATCCTTGGCAGAAACGTTTGCGAGGTTGGTGATGGGGCAAGCTCGCATCCAGGATGTATCTCCCTGTAGCCAGCAAGGTGCCAAGTCTTCGGCCTCAATCCCGCATGTCTCTCTAGTCTACACTCGAGAATCCAGGGACATGCGCATGACTTGAATATGCATCAAGTAGTCTACGCGATGTTTTCATCTGCATAGATGCCTTAGCCGAAAACATGATTAGCAACCGTTATACTTTAGGCAAGTCAGACAGAGTGTGAACTTTCTTATCACGGTCTTACTGGCTGAGCCATCAATAAACCCCACCCTAAGATCTTCTATGCATATTCTGCGGTTGAAGTCAATTATCGTGCAGACTACTGGGGTATCTGTACCACTACAGGATATGCAACTTGTGGTGTGGCTTTTGATGCCAGAAACCTATCGCTTTATGATTTAAATGAAAGAGGTAGATCTGGAGGATGGAAGCCATCAGATCGAAGGATTAAATGTTCTATGACAGGCAGCGGGCTACCCTTGCGGATTTGCAAAATGCTCCGAGATAGATTGATCATGCAGGTGATGCTGGCACGAGATTATTAGAGACTCGCGAGTCGTGACTTGAGCCTTGCTTATGATACCCACAGCGTACTATCGACCCCGCAACGCTTTTAATCTGGAATAGGAAGTGCATCTCCGCCTGCTGTTTCCATCTTCTCGAAGTCTCGAAAGCTTGCCTTTGGGGTTTGAAGGTCACACTGGCGTGGCTCTTGAACTCCATGCTTTACGCACAACATGAGCTAAGTTTATGCTGATAACCTCTGAGTTTCACGAGACAAAGTCGAAATAATGGTTGCGCCAAAGCGTGGGGCCGAGGTTGGGGTTTGGGCGTATTTCCACTTGTAGTTTGGACCGCCAAACGCGGCGGCTGGGGCTGGGCCGGTGTGATGATCCTTTCCCTGACTTTACCGAACCTTGCCCTGCAGAGGTGAAGATTTTGTTTTGATGCGCTCCTGCTAAATCGGTTCGAGCAGAGCTTCCCCATGCAGACTATCACAAAATCCAAGTCCATGCATCCAATCAGTGTGAAGCATTTCGAGCACTGCTCATACTAATCTGGCCTTCATAGAGACCAGTTGTAAATGGCGTTGTGGAGAACCCGTCCACTTTGAACCCTACAAGCTAGGATGGGGGTTCATCAGTGGAGCGGAAGAATATGAGATCATGGATCCCTACAGTACTTTTGCCAGGACATGGACCACAAGACTCATGGATGATTCGGGCAGAAAGGGGAACTTCAGCAATGGGATGAATTATGGGGACCTGGATTGCACGCCTCATGGATTGGGGTTATCATACTGTAGTATACCAGTAGCTCGCCAGAGGCCAAGGTCCTCTGAGTTGCTGCGCAAACGGAAATTTCCGCCAGTTTGACCCCAGATTATTGCGAAAATAGTCTCCACACAAACTCCAGCTACTTTGAAAGAACTGGCTCGACTTTAAGGCGCTTTCTACTACGGAGTGGATTCCTGCCCATCAAAAGCCAGCACCAACATCTCATCCACAACCATTTACGCCAACCACGAGCCTCATTGCGTCGTGGTTTTCCACTCCACATTCAAGGACAACATCAATCTCAAACCTTATTGCACAATCATTTTGGTTCCAGATCGTTTGCAACAAAGTGCTTTTTCTTTTGGTCAGCTTCTTAATACAACATCCTCTCGTCCGAATCATCTCCGAGGTTTCCTCTGGCCTGCGTCGGTGGATCTGTGATCTTCGGAAGATATCGCAACTGTAGACCGACCAGCATTTCGAGAGAATTTGAGGCGTAACGGAACCATGGGCTTCATGTAATGATGCGCGTCGACAACATCTCTACATACATGAAGAGCGCCTGGTTATCACAACTGACTGAGAAGGAATAGAGGCGGAACGCGAGGCCCGAGCCATCGCCCGGTACTCGACGATGTCATCAACTCAGGCGCCTGATAGTTATCAAGTGCACAATTCTTCGAATTTTCAGGATAATGTGGGGGATACCATTACCGTCGCGTCAATGCATCCAGAGTCTCTTGACTTGGAAAACTTCATGATGGATAATGGTGCACACGCACAGAACTCGCTTGTCCACACGACCCCGCCACAGCTTGATGTTATCGGGAACTCGCAATTTGCAGACTTTTCATTCCCTTCTTCCTACCATGGCATACCAGACAATGGATTGCACATCGAAACCAAGCTGGAGCATACGTCCGATCCTTATACTCTCTCCGCGCATGCCTCTGATCATCGAAACTCGACAACGTCCCTCCACCAAGACCATCGAGCCTCCATAACTTCAATTCCTGCGCTAGCTCGAGGAAGCTTTAGTGGTGCGGCTGCAAGGGGTCAACGGAACAGTATGAGTGGTGGTTCAGAAGAAGCAAGCCCTACGAGTAATCGTGTTGGCGGAGGACTAGATGGCGCATATGGTGATGATTTTGGGTTGAACAGTGGCGGAGCCATTGATGGAAGCGATCTAGGAAGTAGGTCGAAAGAGGAGAAGAACGACCCAAACCCACCTTGGAGCGAATTAAAGACCAAAGCCGGAAAGGAACGAAAGCGGCTACCATTGGCCTGCATAGCATGTCGGAGGAAGAAAATTCGATGCTCAGGAGAGAAGCCCGCATGCAAGCATTGCCTGCGATCACGGATACCATGTGTCTACAAAGTGACAACGCGCAAAGCTGCGCCTCGGACAGACTATATGGCTATGCTTGATAAGAGATTGAAGCGAATGGAGGAGCGAATTATCAAGATTGTTCCAAAGGAAGAACAAGACAGCACTTCAATATCAGTTACCAGAGCGGCAGTAAAACCTGCCATTCCGGGAACTGTTCCTGTGCGTAGCGCCTCTGGCAAGAAACGTGCTGCTGATGAAGCCTTTGGTCCCGAACTGGACAACTGGTCGAAGACTGCGCCAAATTCGAATTTAGATGCTGCCACAAGACCCTCATCACTCCAAATTCAAGAAGTAGAAGAGAGCAAGCTCTTATCCGAAGGTGCCGAAGCTTTACCATCGAAGGAAATCCAACAACATTTATCGGAGATCTTTTTTGAAAACTTGTATGGTCAAACCTACCATGTGCTGCACAAACCAAGTTTTATGAGGAAATTAGAGTGAGAGTTCTCAACTTCTATCATATTTGTCGCTGCTAATTTGCTTTCTAGGAGTGGAACTGTTCCTCCTGTTTTAACACTCGCGATCTGCGCGATATCAGCCCGCTTCTCAACTCATCCGATATTCAAGTCTAAACCCGAATTTTTGAGGGGCGAGGACTGGGCTTCTGAGGCGCGAGATATCGTCATGAGACGATACGAGTGGCCCAATATCACTATATTGACGTGTCTGCTCATTCTCGGGCTACATGAATTCGGCACATGTCAAGGTGGTAGGAGCTGGTCTCTGGGAGGAATGGCAATTCGAATGGCATATGCGTTGCAATTGCATCAAGACTTGGACTACGATCCACTAAAGCGCAACGGAACCACAGAATTAAGTTTTGTTGACCGTGAAATCAGACGACGCACGATGTGGGCATGTTTTCTCATGGACAGATTCAACTCCTCTGGGACCGGCAGACCTAGTTTCATCAAGGAAGATTCCATCAAGGTCCAACTACCGATCAAAGAGAAACTTTTTGAGATGGATATGCCGGGACCAACTGAAGATCTGAGGGGAAACGTGCCACATCCTGTTGAGCCTGGTATAGGACAGCTTTCTGACGCCAAAGAGAATATGGGTGTGGCTGCCTACATGATCAAGAGTATTGCCTTGTGGGGTCGGATCATCAATTACCTCAATCTCGGCGGCCAGGAACAAGATCCTCATCCAATGTGGCACCCAGAATCGACTTATAGCGACTTGATGAAGCAGACAGAGGCACTCAATGACAGCCTGCCTGAAACTCTGCAATATACGCCCGAAAATCTGAAATCTCACGATACAGAGAAGCTGGCTAACCAGTTCTTGTTCCTCCACATATCGATACGACAGAACATTCTTTTCATGAACCGATTTGCTGCTCCTGGACAGCCCGGGGGTCGCTCACCAAATGATGTACCGAAGGAGTTCGCCAAAACTGCAGGAATAAAAGCATTTGATGCAGCAAACAAGATATCAGACCTTCTGAGAGATGCCGAGTCTTTCTTCGTAACGGCTCCTTTTACTGGATACTGTGCTTTTCTGTCAAGTTGCGTTCATATCTTCGGGGTATTCTCGAAGAATCCTTCCATGGAGGAGGTATCGAAAAGGAACCTGACGACGAATATCAAATATCTGTCGAGAATGAAAAAATACTGGGGGATGTTTCATTTCATGGCTGAAAGTCTCAAGGAGCAGTATAGGCAAGCTGCCGACGCTGCCAGACATGGTCCATCTGGCAGCGTTGCGACGCCATCTTCAAGCATATTTCAGTACGGAGACTGGTTTGATCGATACCCACATGGCGTTTCCCACTCGGACTTCGAGGACCCAGCTGTGGAAATTAAGAAGGAGAAGGGGAGTGACGCAGTGCTGGGACAGAAGCCCGATTATCGCACTGTGGAAGACTTTTTCGATACACTGTCTCCTCTCGCTGCCCAGGATCGCGAATCAGTGAAGCCGCCGCCGAAACGGAAATCAAAGAAACCCCATCCAGCACGGCACGAACACATCGAACCTCTGAATACGAATGTGTCGAATATGCCTTCCGCTTCCCATATGCAGATGCAAAATAGCCATCAAATGGCACAAAACTACAACCAGATGAGCCCCTCCACGCCTGTCAATATGTACAATCAAGGAGCTTATTATGGCCACGAAGTAATGTTACCTCCACACCAACAAGGAATAATGCCTCAGCTCGACCGCCAACTCGTTTTTGGAGCGTATGCTGGCATGGAACCATCTCACGGCATGCTTGAGGGGTCAAACGGCTGGGACATGCAAATGGGTGGAATGTCTGGCTATGTAACAGAGCCGTCGAGTGCGTGGTTCATGCCGTTCAATATGGAGCCGCCAGAGATCGGCCAAGAGGATATTTTTAATGGTGGAGGCGGTTATGGGATGGGAGGAATGCAAGTTAATAGCGGGAATATGGGAGGTCATGGAGGCGGACATTGATGTCTATAAACCGGATAGGAATGGCGAATGGTGTTACGACCAAGGAGGCTACGAATCATTAAACGAAGGGATGCATACCTGTATAATAGCGTATGGCTTGTATTCGTACAACATGAGTAGCGCGAATGATAACGAGTTGAGACGATAGCCCCTTAGGCACATTCGAATATGTTCATGTTTTCTTTTCCAGCTATCTCTACGCCGAGCAAATGCTCAGCGGTGGCAGGTTTAGGCTCATCAGCCACCGAGCTTATGTGGAGCGCTTATGCAGGCTCTCCCCGCTCCTTCCTTCCCCGGATGAGGTTGACTGTGAGCTCGAAACTGGAAACTTGGTTTGCGTAAGAAGGCTAAAAATCTCCGATAGTAAGAGTTATCAGAAAGGGCACGCAGTAAAATAATATACTGCACCGGGAGCCTTCAAATAGCATTCATTGCAGAGGAACATCCGAGATGGCCAAGAACATTTCCCCAGAGGTGTGCCGCATGCAACACAAGGGTCCTGCATGCACAGGCCATAACACGTGCATGTCAGTGCGCCGAAAGTGACGATCTTGTCACACAAAATACGCATTTGAGTTCACCGAGAGGCGCTTCAAAAATCCCTCAAATCCACACTGCAATCTCGCGATGCGGTATTTTGGCCTCCTCGAATCTGGTCTCGCCGATAAGAGCCGTCTCCCTGCCGCTGGGAATCGTTTCCAATTTCCAGCTGTCTGCGCACTTGGCTCCTGTCAAATATGACTGACAGGTGTGGGTTCGTCTGCCTGTCAGCTAAAGATATTTTCGACATGGCGGGATGTGGCTTGCATCTTGGGTATGGAGCTCTCATTTTTGCAATGATTGCGGCGGGGAGGCAAAAATTATGGAAAGAGCTTAAGTAGCACGTCTCGCATTCACAGTTTCTTGTTGCCTTTCACGTCACCCCATTTCTTTTGCGCGTGTTGCGCCTCCTCGAGTCATTTCTACTTTCCCAGCTCGGTTCGCTCAGTGGCAACTTCGATTTTCTACTTTGAAATGGCAGATTCTACTCCGGCTCAGGGCATTCAGTTTGGGGAGGATATTCAACCGGTGAAGACGAACAAAGGCGCGACTTTTAATTCTAAAGCACATGATGGCTACCCATCTTCGTCTGAGAAATCGCGGGCTGTTGATATTGAAGACAAAGCCGTCCAGATCGCGAATGATGATTTGAACAAGAAGAATAAGCAGGTGTGTGATTCGTGCGAATTCCCTTTTGCTACTTGCGCTGACTGAATTTCTGCTTCAATAGACTTACACGGGATGGATGTTGCTTTGGCTCTCGTATCAGTCCACTGGTGTAATCTATGGAGATATTGGTAAGTCAAGAGCCCTCAATTCTTTCCTCGCAGCTTAAGCGCGAACTTCTTGGCCTTGGGAACAGTTATTTAATGGCATAATGCTCTACATCGTCTGAGTCATTAATGGATTGCTTCTGACTTCAATAATTTCCAGGTACTTCACCTCTCTACGTGTACTCCTCAACCTTTACCAGCCAGCCCTCGTACGAGGACCTTGTGGGAGCACTTTCGATCATCATCTGGACCTTGACCCTTATGGTGTCCATCAAATACATTTTTATCGTCATGGCAGCTGATGACGACGGAGAGGGGGGTACTTTTGCTCTGTACAGTCTTTTGGCAAGATGGGCGCACATCGTGCGCCGCGACCCCAATATTTCGGGAACCGTCAAGATGGAGAGACATCTCACGAACGAACTCAAACCCATCAACAGGGGTGTGAGAGACTTCCTCGAGAAGTCTAAAGCTGCCCAGGTTGTCTTGAAGATTCTTGGAGTTTTGGGAGTATCCATGGTCATGTCGTGAGTACACATGTCCGAGACGGCTTCGGCGCAAACACTGACGGATCTTTAGTGATGGTGTACTTACCCCAGCCCAGTCAGTTCTGGGTGCCATTCAAGGCCTCAGGGTCGCACAACCAGAGATCACTACTTGTAAGTGAGCAAAGCAAAGATTCGAGATGCATCAAATTAACCTCCATCAAGCTACAATCATCGGAGTAACCTGCACAATCTTAGTCCTTCTATTCGCGATTCAACCTTTCGGTACGAATAAAATCGCGAGCACGTTTGCGCCGATTGTTATCATCTGGCTGCTGTTCAACCTCTGCTGTGGAATCTACAATTTGGTGAAATTCGATCACTCCGTCTTGAAAGCCTTCAGTCCTTATTTCGCAGGGGCTTACCTCATGCGAAATAGGGAAGAGGGTTGGAGAACACTTGGAGGCCTTCTGTTGGCTTTCACGGGAGTTGAAGCTCTCTTCGCAGATTTGGGAGCGTTCAGCAAACGAGCTATTCAAATTTCTTGGCTGTTCTTCGCCTTTCCTTGCTTGCTGCTTGCGTATATTGGGCAAGCTGCCTATATCTCCCAGGTTAGTACCTACTCTCTTCGTTTCAGAAACAGGATCTAACTTCGTTGAATTGTAGGATGCTACTGAGACGGCGTACACCAATCCCTTCTTCTACACTGTTCCTCCAGGATCGTTTTACTTCAGTTTGGTGATTGCTGTTCTTGCTGCAATCGTCGCCTCGCAAGCTATGATCACTGGCAGTTTTCAACTTCTAGCTCAGGTCATGAGAATGTCTTATTTCCCCCACATCAAGACTGTCCATACCTCCAAGCTGTTTCACGGCCAAGTTGTGAGTATCCCCCTTCCATCTCGAATATTGAGTAGGTTTTCTAACTTGCAATAGTACATGCCACTAGCAAATTGGCTTCTGATGATAGGCACTGTCATCGTCACAGCAGTCTACAGTAATGTGCGTCAACCTCCATACAACTATCTGATTCTCCTTTCCTAACAAATCCTAGACTACCCGACTCGGAAACGCCTACGGCGTGTGCGTTATCTTCGTAACATTCATAACGACCTGCCTCGTCTCCCTTGTCGCCATTATAAAATGGCGCGTGAACTTCCTTCTCGTCCTCTTCCTCTTCCTAGTATTCGCCTGCCTAGATGGCGTCTATCTATCCTCAGCCCTCACCAAAGTTCCAACCGGCGCCTGGTTCACAATCATGCTTTCCGCGATCCTGTCATTCATCTTCGTGTTATGGCGATTCGGTAAGGAAAACCAATGGGCCTCCGAAGCCCAAGACCGTTTCCAGCCATCTCACCTCCTCACTACGTCCGCCTCTGGGGAGGTAAAACTCACAGAAGCTTTCGGAGGCATGACTGTTTCCCAAGTAAATGGAGTCGGCATCTTCTTCGACAAAATCGGTGACATGGTACCAATCGTGTTTACGCAATTCGTGCGGAAATTCAGCGCTAGACCGGGAATTATCGTCTTTTTCCATATGAGACCGCTGTCTACGCCGTCAATACCGGAGTCAGAACGCTATGTCCTTTCTCGTACTTCGATTCCGGGCTGCTATCGTATGACTGTTCGTCATGGATATAGGGACGACATCGTTACTCCTGATCTTGGACGCATGATTGTGGAACAACTTATCCTCTACATTACACGCGACCACTCTTCCTCAGGCTCTAGCGTGAGTTCCGTTGAGCATTCGCCAGAGGTGCAAGCAGAGCTCGATATCGTCACGAAAGCAGCGGAAGCGCAGATGGTTTATGTGATGGGCAAGGAGCAGATGACTATCAAGAAGGGAACAAATATTTTCAGGAAGGTGTTCTTGATGTTGTTTTTGTGGATTCGTGAGAATAGCAGGACGAAGATGGCAGATATGAATATTCCGTTTGACAATTTGGTTGAGGTCGGTTTCGTGAAGGAGATATAGGATAGGGAGGGAAGGATCGGTTGCAGGAGAAATTCAGCTGAGTCTAATTTGTGTAAACAATACAATGAACTTCTGAATGGGTTACGAGGCTTTCGTTTTTTTGCGATGGCTAGTTATCGTCCTTTTAAGTTGCTGAGTCCTAGTTACTCAAGGCTGAAACTTTCCCCCTTACTTCACTATTTTCTATCTTGCTAGCCTGATACATCTATTGTCAAGAAAGCCTTTGCTGTCAAGCATCTTGATTGTCCAGACAAATTCATAATTCTCCTGCGCTCTAGATCACTTAACATTCAGTCCCTCCGTTTCCCTCGTGCCCGCTCAAGATCTCAACATTTTTCTCCTGACAAAGTTCTGTCGCATGTCTATCTGTCTTTTGCGGCAAACACTCTCGGTTTTTGCTTGAGAAGTCTGGGATAATTCTATAGGATCCAAAGTTGAATATTGAAGAGCAATTCGATCCCAGATTCACCATCATATAAACTCCTTTCTCGCCTCGTCCCCTCCTCCACCGCCCCCAATCAATATTATAAACTATCGGAGGCTGTTCAAACAGAAAGGCAAGAATTAGGAAGAAAATTAGGAAGAAGATATCCGTGGATTGCACACGGCTCTTGCCATGAGATACTGTCCTGAGGCTGGGAGAAGAATATCGCCATGGATTCTCATTTCATAGTGAAACAACGGACATGATTCAATGACAGAATTCCTCATTCCTTCTAGTTACATTCGCTGTCATTATTTCTTCAATGTCAAGTATAAGTCCACGTTCAGTGATGCGTATTCACCGCAAATACCCGGAAAGAGTGCAAAATTTGACCGGATAATTATTACTGCAAATTACAAGTCTTTAATCCATATTTCCTAGCTGTTCAAATATAGTAATATGATAGCACCCAAACAATTACGTCTCCATCGCAATATTCCTGTGGGATCTGGCTCCTTCCCGTTCAAGTTGGTCCAAGAATATATACTCAGGAGAAGAGGTTGTGGAAGACCAAAACCTGGACATAATACTTGACTCTACCAAAAGTGAAGTTAGAGTTCTTGCCCCACAGATAATAGCTTCTGGCCGAGTATAAAAGGTTGCCTCCCATTATCTCGAATATCGCAAAGAACCACGCCAAATACAGAGTTTTGCACCGAATCACTGAAGAAATCGATCGCTCTTGCCTTATACCCCAAATCCCGCGAAGAGGCCTTCGGAGGTTGCAGCGTGATAGAATAGGATTCTTGGGGGGCATTGTTGCCCAATACGGATCCCCGAATTGGACATCATCTATTTTGAGACGGGAGTGGAGAAATTCACATGTCAGGTCATTCAAACCAGCAGCTGCCGCCACGACAAATATCACCATCAGGTACGAGCATACGTTCAGTTGGCGTATTCACTACAAATCGACCTACCAGGTAAGGTAAAACGGACTTATAAGTGACATGTGATTAACTCCACATGAATATTCCTGCTCGGTCGCTAGACAATATCTTGTGCTCTGTTCCGATCTGAGCGAGACATGGGCATTTATAGGGACAAAAAGTGGGGCATAAGGAAAGAAAGACATTAGAAGTGAATGAAGTCGGAACGTTCTACAAAGTTTGGAAAAGCAGCAGGAGAAACGCCCTATAAAATGAGGGCAGGTTCTAGAAATTCAGGGCTACGTCTTATAACTCTCATCCAGATGGATACATATTTTCGGAGGTGGTTTGATCCCGTTTTCTCATAATCTAGAGTGTGTGGTCCATAATTATACACCATGAGCTCCGATACGACGCCACAGAGACTTCACCTAATCTGAAAGGAAAAGCCTCAAAAAGGTATAAACTTGACAGCAAACATAAAACCAACAGCAATCGTCCAACAATCTAGCAAAGTTCCATTTTCATGGTCTTTGATCAGCCGTCAGAATTAATTGTACTTCTGCAAGTCCTCCGGTCCATGTCAGCTTCGCGTCATTGTTCTACTGGACTCGTCCCTCTACCTCTTGCGAAATGGTTTCCGGTCCAAATTCTCAATCTCTGAAAATACGCCTGTTTGCTTGGCTTATATACCCTTGAGGTGCAATAGAAAGGTAGGCGCTTATCCTCATGGAACTATTGAGGTCTAAAAGACCTTGAAGTGAATGGGAGCGAGAGGGAAAATCTATAAGAGGTCAGGCTCGCCGACATTAAATACCAAGACAAACTAGGTCCACAAATAAACACAAAATATGTGTCGGGAAGATCGCTTGCATCCCTGGCCATGACATCTTTGCCGCGGAGTAGCGCACCAGCGTTTAAGTCATTGTAGTAGGGTTGTAATTATCCCTGAAAATTGAATGTGGCCACTGAATGACAAAGTTATATGACAGCAGATTTTAAAGTGACAGCTAAATGCACCAAGCAAACCGGAACTATTCTATTCTGATCCTTACTCTGAACCTCCTCACCCTAAATCTGCAAATAGAACATAGTCAAGGCACCACGATGGCGCTACTCCTAGACTCGCTCTCCCAAGTCATGTAAAGTAGTGTACGATGGCACTTCAATTTTCTCGCTGGCATATCTGCAAGCAACCTGCTATTTAAATAGGTCCAGGACATCGGCAACATATAAGCGTCTTCTTTCAAAGCGCTTCTGGAATTGACAGTGAGCACATGCTGGATCATTCCCTGCCGTGAAGTGAATGAATGAAGGAGACGAGTTTCAAATACTTACTACAAGAGGTCATTAAAAGGGGAGAAGGGATTCCACTATTGAGATAAACCGGCAAAATAGCGACACATTCACTTATTTTATTGATTAATGGCTGAGGGCATGTTGTGCTCAGCCAAGATGTGGGTCTGGATCCAAACTCCATTTACCAACCACCATCTTTGGGCTTCACTTGCGCCTTGAAATTTGACTATGATAAGAGAATGTCAGAGAAACTTGACAACATATACGGGAAAGACGGCAAGTCTCCCCGCATCTATCATTGTATTATTCCCTTGGAGACTGGGGAATCTTGCTAGCTCCAAGAGTTTTTACAAGGCGATCACGTAGATACGCCTAGCCCACCTGAGTGTTCCATCAGTTTCATACCGACACGAGTCTAGCAACGGGTTTCCTATTCTCTGTAGGATGTCGGGAGGTTTGCATATCCTCATTTAAAACGCATGAGATGGTATTGATATATCTATGATACGAATCATGAATTGAGAAGGACTGCTCTGCAGTAGGAACGAGCCGGGTAGATAGTCACTCCTTCCAAGATCTTTCACTATAAAAAAACCCAATCGTCTGGAAATTACAGTTCAACTTCATGAAGCATGAATGGCTGCACAGCATGGTTCGTCTGGGCGACCAGCCAAGCTTGCCCATTGTCATGGCTCGGAAGCCGTCGTCGTCGTCGATTTGGCCCCAGTATTTGCGAGCTGCGTCTGCCGAAGAGGGTTGTCGTATGTTATGGATAAATGAATGACTGACTGGAGAACTTGACAGCACATACCGAAGAAGTCAGTAGGACTGTTGGTCATTCAGCGCAGATTCCTTGCACCTCAGTTACATTCACGATCAAGGGATCTGACAAGGTGAAGTAACCCAAGTCACCGACCACCATTCCTATTGCATTTTTGAGCCGCACTATCACTGTTTGCCCGTGGGGGAAGTTAGAGGGGGGAGGTTATGTACGCTGTGAAAGCTAGTGAATGAGGATAGAGATTAACAAAGAGAGTGGAGTCTCGAAGGAGTACTACTCCGAAAAATGTTAAGGAAAGCGTCTTCGCTGGCCTTGGCGTAAAACCAACACATCACAGATCATGGCTTTCATACAATTCGTGCAATTAACTTATCTACGTTTCCATCATAAAGTCCGTGCTCTCATCACCACGGCCCGACCAGCTCCAATGTACAAATACAGAAGAGGTATTTTGAATGATATAAAACCGCCACCGCTTTTGTCACCCACGGGATGCTCGAAGAAATAGAATGAACTCAAGGGGTATGCGCGAATAAGAGAAGGGGCACAACAACTAATTTTCCGGGGCATTCATGTGCTCCATCGTGCATGTACAAACAGACAACCAGCTGTCTTTGCTCTATGACTTGGGCTAAAGAGCCTGAAAGCTGAAATTCTACTCGGCCTTCAAGAGCAGCAAGTCATCGGTGGAGCCCCCGCTTGCAATTGTCAAGCCTTGCAAAATCTCGATTCCGGTCACGTAGAGGATGTATGCTGGGAGGATGAGCCAGGCACCGCTATAGCATGTCAGATATGATTCTCAGAATGGGAAGAATAACCCACTTTGGAATGATCCAGAGGAAGATGAGATTTGAGATACTGTTATGCCCAATGTTGTCGAAGCCGGAGAAGTACTCATTTGCCCCTAATCGCATTAGCAATAAAATCGTACATACTCCTTCATGAACTTACAATAAAGCACCGTCTTGCTAAGAGTCATCACAGCAGCAGAAAAGCCAACCAACGAAGCCAATGCGCCCTTGGCTCCCTCCACGCGCCTCTGCTCGCCCAAGAAACCCGCAATAGATGGCTTCGGCGCGCCCCGTCCCTTAGCCGCAACTTGTTTCCCGTCCGTAAACAAGATGTACAAATAGTAAACATACATCAAACTCTCCACAATATTCAGGAACCCTTGGGCCGCCGTAAAGCCATTGAGGTCATTGAACGCCTTCCAGCCGTATATATAATCCACCTTGCCATACAAATCATAAGGCACCCAGAGCGGCCAGTGCAGGGAACCACCTGGCATGGAGTGCGGTCGCAGCATAACGTAGCCGGTGTCCCATGCGACGAGGGGAAGGGAAATGAAGAGCCAGAGGATGGTGAGGTTCGAGGGCGTGTGCGCCCATTTTCCGTTGCTGCGCGAGCGGGTGGACTTGGAGGGGGTGGATTTCGAGGGCGTGAGGTCTGGCTCGGGGAAGTCTTTGGGGTGGCCGCGTGTGGAAACCATTGTGAAGACGGAGACGTATTAAATTGAGGTATGCGACGAGGTTTTTTGGAGTGAGGAATTTCTGAAATTACTGCCAGCAGTTGTTATTGTTATGTGTTGGAATTGGAAAAGCGCATCTGGGGAAGTGACAATGACAGCCCATTATTTGAATGCGAGCGGTGGGCGGTGGGCGGTGGGGAGGCTGGGATGTGCTGCTGCTCTGCTGTAGTGCGGGTGCTGATCTTCGGGGAAAAGCTCCTTCCGAATCGCAAAGCCAAAAACGTCATCGTTGGCGCATTGGCATTGAGTTTGACCTGGACCTGGACCTGGACCTGGACCTCGAATTTCTTGCCTCCCTCTTTTTCGCCTTCTCCAGACAAATCTGGCTTCCACATCACCCTTCTGCCTAGCAATTGCAGAACCATCGCGAAGCATCTAGATATCCCCATCACTCATGTTATAGCCTCTGTAAATGGATTCGGAATCTGCGACCCCTCGACGCTCCCAGCGAATCCAGAAAATGTCTGCCCCATCGACACCATCGACACCGTCGACACCGTCGACACCTTCAACGTCAAACGGAGCTTCCTCCGAGAAACCTGCTATTGCAGCACGAAGATCACCATATCTACCTACATCTCTCGAGACAATCCTCTTGTCCATCTATCCAGCAACCCTCGTCATCGGCTCCCTTTTCGCCCTGCTCGATCCGTCTGCGCGCGCAGCTCCATACAATGCTACAACGCAGTCGCATCATGCGGACACTGCGCCCTCGTACTTCGCCAAGAAAAGCAATGTCTTCAACCAGCTTTTTGTGAAGCAAGGCTGGGCCTGGGTTACGTTCAGCTATTTTTTCTTCCTCTTTACACATCCTTTCACGGGCCCGCCACTTTCTCCTAGCTTGACCCAACGACGGCTACGTGGAATACTCAGGTATGGAATTGTGACTGTGTGGTGGATATTCGTCACGCAATGGTTTTTCGGTCCAGCGATTATCGATCGTGGGTTCAGGCTCACAGGGGGTCAGTGTGAGCTTGTGGATCAGGCAGAGAAGGGAAATGTGGAAATGGATGACGCGAGACAGTTTGTTACGGGAGTTGCTTGTAAGGCTGTAGGTGGGAAATGGGCTGGTGGCCATGATATTAGTGGACATGTGTTTCTGTTGGTTTTGGGTAGTATGTTCCTGTTTGAGGAAGTACTACATGTCGTCTTGAAGTCTGCGAGGACGAAGCATAGGACTATTTATATGGCTGATGGTGCCGTTAAGAGCGCTGAAGTGGAAGCTCGCGAAGCAGCTGACTCTGCTTCGAATTGGACCTTGGGGGCCAGGATTGTATTGGGCGTTGGAGGTTTGAGCGTATATATGCTCTTGATGACGGCAGCATATTTCCATACCTGGTTTGAAAAGGTGAGTCCAATGTCATCTTGCTTGGTCTGTTTACTGACATTCCTTTAGTTAACTGGGTTACTGGTAGCATTGACCGGTATATTCGTGGTATACTTCTTACCACGATTCGTACCAGCCCTCCGCGGCATAATTGGCATGCCTGGGGTATAACACACTCACCCCAATGTACATATTATAGAGGAAAGAATAATGAAACGAGAAACGATGCCGCTCAAAAAGTCATTTCTAAAGCCAGCCGGCCCGGAGCCATACAGGTGAACCAATAGGAATGGAACCGGAGAATACCAGAGATTGGGGCTTTATGCCGGCGAAGATAGCCGAGGGGTAGGATCTCGGGGTAAGAGCCCGGGGAATATCATATGATTCGCTCTGTTATCTCCAGGTATTGGGTCTAACAGATCCCTCGACCGATCTATAGACCCCAGGAATCCAAGGACCCGTCCCGTGGATCGCGGGTGTCAAGTGGCGGATCTTTTTAATCTCAATTTCCATTTGTTCATCACCGTTGCACATCTCCCTGCACGAGCTGCTCAATACGTTGTTTTACTTATCTCGACGCGTGATTTCGCATGGCAATCTCTTCTTTCAGTTTCCCTTATAAGTGGTTGTTTTGATACTATCTCGCTCTTCCTTCCAACATTAATCTTTTCGAAAACATCTGGCTCTATTCGCCCTCTCTCGCTCCAAGTTTTTCACTTCAATCGGTTCACATTTCAGTTGGATATTTTCTCCCATATTGTGCATGCCAAAAACACAAACCATTTAATATATCCTTAGACCCAAAGGAAACATACTGGTGGAATAGAATTTCGCCGTCAAGCTTAACCTCTCCTTTGCTTTGCTTCAATTTTCAAAAACGCAGTGGGACTAATTAAAAATGACGTTCCCTCCAAATTTGTTAAAATTGAAAGACTTTGGTCTGGTTATCTTGTAAGAAGAAAGAATGCTTTGATTGATCGAATGCCTACTTCGCCTTGCCCTAACCCCGCTTTGCACCACCGGCAACCGTAAACGGCAGCTTTCGCTCCTCTTCGGGAATGTCAAGCGGCAACAAATAGGGCAAGAATTCATAGCCTATTTGAAGATGTGGCTTGCACTTTGTTTCATCGAAATTAGGCATTTATAGGAGCCCCGTGACTGACTTCAAAAGCATCGCTTTTCCTACATCACAGCATCTAAAATGAGAATCCCATTCCCTAAGTGTATTGAATGTTTTTATTGCGGCCATTTTTTTAATTTAGATTTTCTCTACCGCCTGAATACCGACTCCATGGCGATCCAAAATGCTGCACCGGGAGGTTATATAAACCTCCTACCTACTGGCGTTGCACAATATCGCAAGATATCAAACGCAAACCACAAAGCACTTCAATTCGCCAAACCATCAAGATGGCAATGAAACTGGCCCTCTTCCTATTAGCAGTTGCTCCACTCACCATTCAACAAACCACAACACCCTTCGTCCCATCCCCAGGCAACTTCCCAGCAACAGGAGACGATGCATTCGCCGGCGGCATCTTCTCAATCCCCCTCTCAGACCTAGGACCCTACCTCGCAGGCGCAGGAGCCACGGGCGCCGAATCACCAAAGGGAACCGGCTCAACGACCTCAGGAAGCGGTCCCTACGCCGCCCAAATGACCACCGACACCACCCTTACAGGCCACACCATCTACGCCCCCAAATCACCCCCAAACATCACCATGCCCTTCATCGCCTTCGGCAACGGTGCATGCATGAAAAATGGCGCCACGTATCGCAACTTTTTGACCGAGATTGCGAGTCACGGGTACGTGATTGTGGCGGATGGGAATCCGGGGGATAGTACATCCACTCAGTCTTCGTTGGGGGATATGAGGGCTTCGATTGCGTTTGCGAGTAGTGCGGGGGCGGCCAAGTATGGCAGTATTGATACGAATCAGATTTTGACTATGGGGCATAGTTGTGGGGGGTTGGAGGCGATGAGTGTGGCGTATCATAATACGAAGGTGAAGCAGATTATTATGTTGGATATTTCGATCTTTCAGGATAATAGGCGGTATTTGTTGTCGGAGATTAAGGTGCCGGTTGCGTGGTAAGTTTATGTTTGAATGTTTTTGAAAATCTCTGTGATCAACAGCTGCTAATTCTATATATTAGGTTCATTGGAGGTCCAAAGGATATGGGATATCCCAACGTAAGCTTTCCACAAATCCTTATCACGAGCCTTCACTAATGCACTATACCCAGGCTATTAAAGACTACGCTTTGCTTAATTCGGGCCTACCAGCATATCAGGCCAGTTTGGATACCGGTCATGGCGGAACATACAGCGCGACCAATGGCGGCAAGTTTGGCAAAGCCGTCGTGGCCTACTTGGAGTGGACTCTCAGGGGTAATGCAGCATCGAAGGCTATCTGCCTCACGCCGAGCACGGCTGGTAGTCTTGTCTCGGACCACTGGAATGTTACGTACAAGAATTGGTCTTGAGCGAAATCTGGATTGTAGAATATCTTGGTTGGGGATCTAAGACTAAAAATATCTTCACGAGCATATCAAGATCCTGCAAATCGAAAGGTTCGGATGTGAGGTAATGAATGACTTTTGAGATTGTTTAAGCTACTATAGCGGAAACCAGCTGGATGCATCTTTTTCTTTTCTCAACCCAAGCTTACGAGGTAAGTATCTAAATATCTAATGACGCTTCAACAGCTTCTTCAAATCTATCACAGTAGCACTAAACGGCGTCAACAACCCCGAATTGACATCATCATACGTCTCCCCCCCAAAAATCAACAAATGATCCGGCCGATGCTTAAACACATGAATAGCCCTGCTATACACTGCCCCAGCAGGCGTAGCATGCGCCTCCCACTTATCCCTATCCCCGCCAAACTGATTAGTATACACCTGCGAATTATCCGCATCCGACACAACAATCGTGCCATTCGGCCCCCCGAATTCCGTCCACACAACATAAGGACTAGCATTAGGCGCCTTGCCATCAATCACTATAGGCGTGTCTTCCGAGAGTCTGAAATCCAGCGGCGAGTCGGCGAGAACGTAGTAGACGGGGTAGTTGGCGCCGTAAGAGGAGGAGTTGCCGTTGGGGTTTTCGTGCACGAGGATCCATTTTTTCGTGGGGCGGATGTAGTCTACGACTGTCATGCCGGGGCGCTGTGTGTAGAGGTCGTAGGCGACGTCGTCGACGGGTGCGGCCCAGGTTTTGAGGTCAGAGGATGTTTGGTGGGAGAGCTTTTGGCCGTGTTTGGGGTCGCGTTGGTCGGAGTAGTAGACTACGACTTCGGACTTGTAGGGGCTATGATTACTTGTCAGTAATTTGATGGAATGTATTTGCTGCCCGGAGCTTTTCTCACAGGATATATGGCTCCCAGACTGGAGTAGCACCATTTGTTGTATTTGGACGCCCGCCCTGAGCGACGTGACTGACGAATTCCCAGCTCCGGCCTTTATCTTTACTGGCATACAGATCGATCCTTGTCCCATTATTACTCCAGCTATTCCCCGAACCCAGAATAGTTCCAGCTTCGTATCCACCAAGTGGTTCAGTCAACTCAGCAAGAGCTGGCTGCGCTGACATACCCCATCCGTTCACCTGATCCGTCAAATTCGAAATGTACTTCCAGCTCGCTCCGCCATCTTGGCTTTCAAAGATGGGAAAATAGCCTGGACTGACTCCCAAGAGAGAAGTGGTTGCTAGAACGGTGCCATCTTGAAGCTCGGTGAATCGAGGGTAGAACACGCTTTGGTTACCGGTTGGTTGGTAAATGGTATTGTTGACAAAGAAACCCCATGGTTCTGGTTTAGTATGGCCTGACTCAGGTGGCCCTGGGGGTCCAGGTGGCTTAGGCGTCCCAGATGGTCCAGGCGGTTTAGGTGGTCCAGGCGGCCCAGATGGAGCAGATGGAGCAGACGGTAGAGCCAGAGTAGTTGTGCAGTGGGCAAGGAGCACAATACTAGCTAAAGAAAACCCGAGCATTGTCAGCGTATGTTCTTTCAGACGAAAGCCAGCGGGAACTGATCAAACTTTACATGGAGAAAGTATGGTACCTCAGTTAATATATAAATTCTCTACAACCAGGGGAAATATTTAGCTTTGGCCCAGCTTCCTGGTAATTGGTGAGAAGAACCAAACATCGGATCTCGAATTTAGCCACAACGTGTCTGTCTTTTGCCTATATACTCCTCACCACGCAAGAAGGTAGATCGTATTCGCCAAACCCCTCATAATATAAATACAGAGATTAGCGACTGGAGCGCTTATGGGCTTAGAGTTATAATTCTTCGCCTCAATGTATGTTATTACTGGATGCGTCGGGCCGGGAATCGTACCGAGCACTGCATCATCTCGTGTCGAGGCAATTCAGCCGTCTGCAAGAGCACTTCGATCGGAAAGCTTCCGGAAGAGTAGATCCTCATCGACGGATTAAAGTTTGTGTTGAAGTTCATCCGATCATGATGAGCAAAGAACGGGGTAAAAATACTGCGGGGTAAGTGGGAGATGCCCATGTAATTGTCAAGTCACTTTAGCCGGCATGGGAAAGTGGAGAAGGTGAAATGTATTCCTAAAATACTTAGTTTACTAAATCTCTTTTGACTTGATTTCTCTTAGCAGTTCACTTCAAATATATCATAATGTCGGATTGAACGCAACTCGTCTACCCGTTTCAGCATAGAACGCCCAGACTCAAAATTGTCAGTAGTCGGTTCGGGAAGTCATTTAAGCTGATTGAAAGAAAACCTTAGGAGAGTAGGGTAAAGCTAGAAAGCTACAATTGCACTGTTATACTAAATAGTCGTCCCTTCATCTATATTTTTGATTAAAGGTGTTGTGCAACTTGCGTTTGCGGCTGCGGGGGTGGCGCTCGCTAAAGTCTCGGCAAACCCCCCTATTCAGACCTGCCTCCTGCAAAATGCCAGCATCGCCACTATAAATTAGAGTTCATACTTAAATTCTACAACAATCGGTTCATACCGGCGAGTTAGTCACAGGTGCACTTGAAGTATTATTTAACGCTTATTCTCCATTGCCAAGATTTATAAGTTTTGGATCAATAAGATGTTTTGCTGGGAGCGCCATTGGTGCGTTACACCAATTCTACACCGCTTGATTATTCACTCAGATCAGCCAAGTACGAATTGCAGTCTCGGCTCCTATCTTGATACCTACAAACTTATGTATCCGTCAGGACAACCTCAGGGTAACGGGCGCCTGCGGGCGTGAATTTGGCCAAGATGGCGTCGATCTCTGCCATCTCTTCATCAGTCAGATCCAGCTGTCTGCTATTTTCTTCGACGCGGTCCTTAGTTGTAGCGCCAGGGATGGGGATAATCGTGGGCATGCCCGGACGTTTTGACAGTGCTCTTGTCCAATTGATAGCGAGCTGAGCTATGGTGCAGCCCTTCTTTTTGGCAATCTCCTCAGCCTTTTCAGACAGCTGTACATTGATATCGAAATTCTCCTTCTGGAAGCGAGGAAAATTCATAGCGAGCAACAACGAATCCTTTGGAATGTCCTCGAACTTCTTTAAATGGCCGGTTAACATGCCTCGGCCAATTGGTGAGTAGGCGATAAGTGGAATTCCATACTGGGCACACGCTGCTGCAACGCCGTTTTCCAGCACTTCGGTGGAAAATCTGTAATTACGTGGTGAGTAAGGATCCAGCGGTGCTATGCCATCTATTAGGCTGGCTTACAGTGATAGTTCGACCTCTACAGCGACGATCTTGGCATGCTTGACAGCTTCGTGGATTGTCTCCGCTCTGACTTCTGAAAGAGAAATCCCACCAAGCTTGCCGGTATCAATATACTCCCTTTGGAGCACACCAAAAGTAACCTCTATAGGAACTTTGGCGTCTCTTCGACCGAATTCGAAGATATCGAGCTTTTTACGGCCCTTAAGCTGCGCAAGACAATTGTCTAGGCAATACCGTGTATTTTCGGGTGAGGCATCCAGATGGGAAGTCTTTGGATTCAGGCCACCTTTGATACTGATAACAACGTTTTCGGCATCCTCGGGATACTTCTCAAAGTACCTCTCCAAAAGGACCAGACTGTTGTAATCCGGTCCTCCATAAAAGTCGCCACCATTCCAAAAGTTAGCTGGTTGAGAACGAATCAGTCAACGCAGCGGTGGGAGAGGGATCTTTGGTGACATACATCCGCTCTTGAGGGCAGCGCGCATAGTCTCGAAAGCCTGCTCTTGGGAAGGCACTGGACCATTTCTCCAAGTTAGGCCCATGAGACCAAGACCAATAGGGCCTATTTTCTTGCCAACGAGTTCAGTCATTTTGGATGATTGTATGCCTTTTAGAAGTATTGATTAGTTTTGCTTCGTATGTGGAAGAAATTCTTATGCTTAAATAGCTCAGGTGGTTTTAGGTTTTGAAAGATGGTATGGATGGAAAGTGGAGAGGGAAGTAGATCGGAGAAGACGGTATCACCGAGACGTGCATGCATCTCGGAAACGGCTTTACAGTTGAAAAGCACCGAATTGAGCGAACCTTGCTGACCAAGAAATCAACACTTGCATCTGCCATGACAATAATCCTGATATCCAGAAAAATCCAATTCAAAATCGCCCAGTTGCTAATTATCTTCACTGGGAGCTCTGGCCTTCCCCTCCGTCCAACATGTCATTGTCGATTCCATTCCAACCACATCGACTACTCGCTGGAGGTACAATCGTACTCCAAGCCCCCATTCAGGTCTAGCGACCTCATAAATCCCATCCCTTTTCCGCTTTCTGTGGAAAGGAATTTGACTGGAATGCTTACTTTCTAGGAAGGTAATATTTTCTTGAAATTTTTATTATTATACCTTATAGGCTTGCCCTTATGTCCTATATACATACCGCGAGTTCTATTATGCGCCGTTTAGCCTACACTAGTGGCGGCACAAGTTCGGGGCAAACCGCCTGAAACTTTAGTGACAGATCGCCATTTCATAGCGTACAGGCTACCAAAATGTTGATATTCGTTGCCAAGCTAGCGCACCGTCGTACAGGAAGTCAACGGTCTAAGAGGGGCCAAGAAGGAGAGATTATGGGATGAAAAATACTCAAGCAGAATGTCCCATTGCATTCATCAAATAACCAAGAGAACTAGCTACCCAAAACTCCTCATTGCACCATTGCCCTCTGCCGTACTGCTTAAGCATCATAGTACAGCTTCCAAGTAGCAGGAAATGGAGTCCACTGACTCCAGTCTTCATTCATGAACACCTTGAACGCTCCATTGACCATAGTGGTCTTCAGCTGTCCCGCCGGCCCGGGCGCCCTCCTCAGGTTCTTCAGCCGTGCAAACGCACGAAGCTGCACCGCCATCGCAATCTGCACACTCTTCTGTCCAAGACATTGGTGTGCCCCGTAACCATGGTGGATATACAACTCATCTGATCGATCAAGCTTCACCTGGAGCGGGTCTGGGAACACGCTAGGATCCAAGCCAGCGGTGTTGAAGTCAGCAAAGATGGTGCTTCCTGCAACGGGTTTGAGCGTGTTATTTCCATCCTGAATAGAGGCGTTTGGCGCAGCGACGACGCGCAGAGCACCAGCGGCCGCGGGATCGAGACGGAAGCCTTCGAGCGCATATTTGCGGAGTTTTTCCAAGGCTTCGGGGGAGTCAGATGCGGCAATGGCTTGGATATCAGCCCAGTGATTGGCATTCGCGGGAGAGAGATAGAAATCAAGCAAACGAGAGATGCCTTGTGATTGGATGGGAGCCGCTGCAGCTGACGTGGGCACAATAGTCCAGATCACCTCGTCGAGGGACAGGGCTGAGTCGAAAAGACGCTGGATCAGCTTAGGGCCAAAGTCTGGGAGAGCTGGGTCGCCCTTGTCGGCATGGAGCTTGGAGAAGATGCTCTCTAGGAAGGAGAAATTACCGCCCCGGACCTGGTGGACCGCTTTGGTGACAGCAGCAGCAAGAGCCGCTGTGGCTTTCTGGGCTTCAGACTTGACGGCGAGCGTCTGAGCTGCGTCGATGTCGAGGAAAGTATACCAGAAGACGTAGGCCATGGCTTCGTAAAGTTTAGTAGGCGTGAAACCAACACCCTTCTCGTCCTCGGAGTCTTTGAGCGGAATGCCCCAGATGTGCGCGGTAACAATGGCGTGCGAAGGAATGGCTACATCACGAACGAGGTCGATCTGATAGTGATCCCGCAACTTGATACTCTTCTTCTTGATGAGATTTGCCGTGACAGTATCATAGAAGTCGCGGATCTGGGTGAGCCCCTTGATGGGGTCATAGAGCGCGTGCAAGCATATCTTCTTCTGGTTTGCGTTCCATGGCTTGTCACCGCTGAGCATCCAGTCATGTTTGATCAGCTCGCCCACATGGAGGCCCCACGGAACCTTGAAAGACTCTTGGTCTTTCAGCACACTCTTGACGCCGTTCCAGCTAAGGACGGGTTGTGGTGGGGGAACGAAGCGTGGCCGGTCGTAGTCGTAGTCCGCTTCCACACCCTTTGCAGCCAGAATGACCCTGTTCTCAGACGGGATCGTTAAAGGAAACAACGCATACACCGAGTTGCTTCGGTACCATCCGGGATAGGCTCGCTGAAGAAGCTTATAGATGGTGGTTCCAAACCCGACATTTGGGTTCGACGCGATTTCATCATATCCAAAGGATGTTAGATTGGCAGGAGAACTGTCGACAGTGTAGTAGCGATCTCCACGGACGAGAGCGACAGCATCCGAGAGAATGGCTTTCGCGACAGTCAAGCCAGCACAGAGGCCGGAGCCTGGTACCTCCAGCACCTTAGTATCCTCAGACACCAGACCAGGATAGAGTTCCACGTTGTCTGGTGTGTGGTACAAAGCTTCAAGAGAGGCGGCGACATCTGGATCCGGATTGATGTCCTGAAAAGTGGCATGCGGTTTGAGTTTGAAGAACTTGCGAACTTCGTTGAGGCTCGCTGTGTTCCAGTTACGACCTTGGTTTATGCCGAGAATTTCAATGGCGCGAAGGGCCGTCGGGACATTTCTGGCTCCAAAGGCTCCTGCGAGGTCTTCAGTAGTATCAGACAGGATCGATACCAACCCAAGATCGTCGAATTTTCCAGTGTCATTGCGTTTCAAGCCGCCAAACGTCCATTTTCCTGGATCGGTGTTCAAGGAATGTCCCCATCTCTTGAACCCCTCGTACAACTCCGTCTGGGTAAGAGTGGCTGGATCCCTTCCTGGCCATAATTTTCTCATAAAATCGTTGACCCACGCCTCGTTTCTGTTGCTGATGGTGGCATGCCATCGGTAAATTAGGTTGAATTCCAAGCTCACTTGGTTGCCAACCCCTTTTGGGATACCCTCTGAGTTGAACGCATCGAAAGCCTGATCGCGAGGGTCGAGTGTCCAGGTGGTATCAGTGCGGTTGAGGTTCAGGATGACACGAACATAGTCACGGAGAATAATGTTGACATAGAGGCCGCATGTGATGAGTCTTCCAGTCTGAAAAAGGTCATTGTCGCGCTTCACTTCCAAGTTTAGGTCCTGGAGATTTGTTAGCAAGGGTTCATACATACGGCAGTGGATTTGAGAGTTACTTTGGCCTTTTCAAGGTCTGACGCACTGAACCGGCCGCCTTCGTTGATCTCAGCTAGTTGCGTAACAACATAATTATGAAATCTATTGAAGGAAACCAGCAAAGCACCAACACCGGGTGGTTGTCCCAGAATCCGCGGCTCGGCAAAGGTATCTGGCTTGAGTTTCCCATCCTTGAACGTCCTCACAGTATTCTGCATGTCCTGATTATGTCCATACAGTGGTCCAAGATCCAGGTACGAGGAGGACGCAACCTTATTCGGATCAGCATCATCCGTGCGGAAAATATCATGAATGATGATGGTGGCCAGTGAGATGGCTATGCTGGAGAATTTGGCTGGATGCTCTTTTGCGAGACCTCTGCGCGCGAACAACTCATCAAAGACGTCCCCTGGGTCCGGTAGCGCTGCAGGGGGGCTCCGCTGCGGCACCACGCTACGGGCATAATAGGAGCCAGCTTTACCAAGTTCTGGGTATAAGATATTGTTGTGAGAGCCATCAGCCGTACGATAGCGCCAGGCATCGCCCATGTACGAGAGTGGAGGATGCTTGAGATTGTCCCATAAGTTTCCAAGCATGGCGTTTGTGAGGAGACCGCGGGTGGGTGACTCCGCGGGATAGGATGCCGCCCATTTTATAGTGTTTTCTAGAAGTTGTCTAAAATGATTAGTATGATCGAGTGACGGGGGCGAAGCAGTCTTACTTTCGATCATCGACAATATCTTCCGTGAAGAGACCATCGACCAATCCCTTTACAACGGCAGCATCTTCTGGGAGACGGTCAAGTTGACTCTTGAGATCATGAACGTAGTTGTGGATTGTCTCTTTGACAGTGGGCACGCCATTGGAGTGATTATTAGAGTTACTGTTTGTTAACGCCATAACGAGCCGCAGAACTATTAGCGCAAGGAAGAATAAGTGAGAAGCAAAAAATGTTGTAAAGCTTTTGGAGTTATCAGGTTAGGTGAATTGGGTGAATATCCCACAGCAGGCTACCAAAGGCTAAGCACAACAAACTGGGAAGAGCCGTCTCTTTATAAAAAAGGGCGTGGCTTCTGCCTGTCAGCCCTTTCACATGGGCATCCCTCCATGGCGTTTTTCAAGTTACACAGGGTGGTACGCATAAGCAGAGGCTGAGGAAGCGGCAGCTGAATATACGAGGTCACGGACACTTGCAGCTTTTCACTGGACCACAGGGTCTTACTCAGACAGCTGATTAGGACAGCCTTGAATGGCGTTTTCGAACGGTGAGATAGAATAGACACAGACAGGTCTGGTCACTGGTGTTGGGGTTGAGGCTCCGATGCGACTTGCATTGTGGTCGCCCTATTGAAATTTGCTTCCGTTTTAGATTAGACACATTCTCATAAGAAAGTGAAATCTAGACTTAATATCGCTTTCACCTGCTAAATGCTTGAAATGATTATTATGAGGCATTGCCGCTTGGCTGACTGGTCTCGCGTTTTCGGATTGGAACGGGTCATCCTCCTCCGCCAAGACTCACCAAGTACTGTACACAATTGTACAGGTTTTCTTTCTCCCCGCCAGATGTAATAAAACATAGGGGTGTGCAAGGGAAACGAATGTTTCCAGATCCAAGATGTATAAAACGAAGATCCAATGGAAACTAACAATAAATGTACTTCAATATAAAATAGAGGCAGCATAGAAAGAAGCATGGTACTGAGGAGGAAGACTCTCCTATTGAACCGTACAAGTGCTTTTGGACATTTACTAGATCCTGGACAGATTAGCTCAACGTCTCATTTGAAGGCAAGCTATTACCAGTTTGAATATTCTGTGGTTTTAATCAAAAATTGCCGGGCGTATTCGATTTCGACCTCGAGTGCCAATCAGATCCCTGCACTACAGCCTTCGCGGCGGCCTGCACAATGAACGGCCGACCGTCTTGGGGCAGCTGAAATGTTCGAGGAGGCCTTGTCTTGTCCAGCGCTTTCAAATACTGTATATATTGTTTTCATGCTGGACGAGTCGAGCCATGGAGAGACTACGCAGTCTCTTCCGCTGGCAGGACGTTGGCAAATCCCCACTTTTGTCCAACGCGTCGCAACGCGCTGACCCCGCCGCGGCTGCTGATGACGGTCAAAACGTCGATTTGTATTCAACAGAAGGTTCTATCGGAATCAAAGTTATAGCTGAGCCAGATAATAGTCACCTCGAGTACTTTCCCTGCTGAAGCCACCGTATAAAGCCACATATCTGACCAGAATTTTCGAATAGTATCGTTTTTGTCCACGGCCTCACCGGCAATCGCGAAAATACTTGGACACACAAAAATGGAGTTTTCTGGCCTCGACTTCTGGCAGACGATATACAAAATGCGCGGATCATGACATTTGGTTATGACGCCGACGTCGTCAAGTTATGGAGCATGGCGGGTAGCAATACACTCAGACACAACGGGACGAATCTGGCATATGCGGTCTCAGATCGCAGACGAGAATGCAAATCGCGACCCATTATATTTATTGCACACAGCCTGGGAGGCTTGGTTTGTGAGCAAGCCCTTCTGGTTTGCAGAGAGGATATAATATTGGAGAACGTCCTGCGGTCAACTCTGGGGATCATTTTTATGGGCACCCCTCATGCCGGTTCAGACTTGGCTGAATGGGGCTATAAGATTGCGACGTATTTGAACGTCGTCAGGAAAACGAATTCCGAGATCATGGGTGTACTGAAGCAAAGGTCGGAGGTTCTAAGTGCTGTACAACAACAATTCCAGAAGCTGCTCCAAAAGGATGAGGTCAATATTGGGGTATACTGCTTCTTTGAAGAGAAAGCTGTGGTTGGGGTAGGCACAATTGTGCCGCAGCAGTCAGCCGTGTTGAATCAGTTTCCTTGCCAGAGCATTGCTGCGAATCATATGGATATGACCAAGTTCAGCGGGAAGAACGATGACGGTTACCAGAGGGTACTTGGTAGAGTGCGGGATTTCACAGACTTGATGAAGATCCCCGCTAAACGAAGACGGCAAACTATGGAAGAGACGGAGCCAGAAGCAAAACGGCTGAAATATTCAGAGGAAACTCTTAAAATCGACTTTCAGCCTAGCTTCCCCGGCGACTCCGGGACCTCCCTTAGAGTGCAAAAAGAAGGTGGAAATGGTCGTATTAGTAGGTGAAGCCTATCACAGATGGCAAAAGTATACATAATAATGCTCCATGTTTATATAGACTCTCTAGCAAATATCAGAGAAGACCCCGACAAGAACTTTCAATGCCATCGAGCCTTCCGAACCTCAGACTACGAGAGGTTCAAAGACAGGAATCCAGCCCCTACCCCTGATACATGCCAATGGTTGTTGCAGCACCATAGATATACTAGCTGGCGAGACAGCGTCAACTCTGGCCTCCTTTGGGTGTCTGCTGATCCAGGTTGCGGAAAATCCGTGTTGGCCAAGCACCTCTACGATGAGGAGCTACGCCCCACTCAAAAGCGTGCCACCTGCTACTTCTTCTTCAAAGATGATAACGAAGATCAGAAAACTGCCTCAAATGCTCTGTGTGCTTTACTCCATCAACTCTTTACACAGAGACCTGTACTTATACAGCATGCCCTCGAAATATTTAAGGACAATGGGGATGCCTTGAAGAGTAACCTCCATTTGCTATGGAGGATTCTTATTGCGGTTTCTACGGATCCGCAGGCAGGAGAAATTGTCTGCATCTTGGATGCACTTGACGAGTGTATGGAGTCTGAGCTAAACTCTCTACTTCAAATGTTGTGCCGATTCTATGAAAAGTCCCTTGGCAGCTCGAGCAAGTTTTGCATGAAATTCCTCGTGACTAGTCGTCCACTTCAAAATATTGAGAGCAAATTCAGCAGAATGAGCTACAAGATGCCATCTATCCGATTGGCTGGCGAAGAGAAGACAGGAGAGATTAGAGATGAGATCAATCTTGTTATCGAGGCTGAGCTCCTCAGTATTCAACATGAGATGTATCTGGATTCGAGTTCTATTTCCCACTTACGAAAACAAATCACAAAGGTCGAGCATCGTACGTACCTCTGGTTGAAATTGATATTCGAACTGATCCGGGGTGATTTACAATCCGTCACTAAAGAAGGACGACAGAAGCTGTTTGGCTCAATACCAGACTCGGTCGATGCTTGCTATACCGCTATCCTCAAAAAGAGTACAGATACGAAACAAGCTAAGAACCTTCTGCGAATTGTCTGTGCCGCTGTCCGACCACTTTCAGTCACGGAGACAAGTATTGCTCTGATGATCAAGCCAGAGTACAAGGGCCATAACGATCTCGAAATCCAATCAAAAGAGTACTTGTCTAGGCTTATCAGGAACTTGTGCGGCCTTTTCGTCAGTGTCATCGATGGGAAGGTCTATTTGCTACATCAAACTGCGAGGGAATTTCTCTTATCCATTGAGGATATCGATGATATCGAGGAGTCACATGCAACTAGTGATAGCGACCTACATTGGAAACATTCAATCTCAATACGAGATTCAAATTTTCTGTTGGCTGAAAAGTGTATGTGGTACCTGACACTCGGAAGCCTTGTCAAACCGGACACGTTTGAGCCAAGATCTCCAGATACTGAATCAGAGTCCGGATCATCCTCCGAAACTAGCGACCAAGTCGCTGAGATAGAAGAATTGGAAGCGTTTGAACGTTGGAATACGAAATTGGAGGAATATCACTTCTTCGAATATGCAGCTACGAACTGGACGACCCATTTCAGAGAGGCCAGGACGGCCCCCGGCAATGCACTCGAGACATTAGCATTGGATCTCTCCCATGGTCAACGCCACACTTGGTTCAATAAATACTGGGCTATGGACAAAGGCTCCGCACCTCCTCGGGGGCTCACAGATTTACACCTCGCTTCAATATTTGGACTTGCAAGCACGGTTCGACACCTTTTAACAACTCCGGGAATAGATATTAATAGCCCAGATGAAAACACATTTACGCCTCTCCACTATGCGATTATCAAAGGACGCGTAACCGTTGTCTCTCAGTTGCTAGCTGATCCGAGAACCGACGTCAACAGAACAGATGGGCTCGGCTATTCGCCACTCTACAAAGCTGTCTTCATTGGCAATATCAAAATTGTCCAGCAACTGCTCGCAGCCCCGAGTATCGAAGCCCAGAAGCCTGACAATATTGGTCGGACGCCGCTTTATGAGGCTATTTCCTGCGAAGATTCGACGATATTCGAACTGCTTATTGCTGTGCTCATTGCTCGCCCCGACTTTGATGTCAACTGGTCAGATGAGGAAGGCTGGACGGTACTTCACCAAGCAGTCTACAAACGCAAACCTGCAATTGTTCAGCGACTAGTTTTGATCCCAGAAATAAACCTGAATAGAGCAAACTATGGAGGATATACCCCCCTTGCAGAAGCTGCATTCAGACAAGTCCCAAAAATCGTCGAATTACTTCTCTCAAGGCCTGGAATCAATCCCAGTTTACAGACGGAATACGGCGAAACGCCTCTGACTTTGGCCCAAACAGTTGGCTGTGATGAAATCATTACTTTGCTGGAGAATGTGAAACTTTCCGCAAACGAAGAGCCAACGGCGGCTTCCGGTGACTGAACAAGCATGTCCCGGGGGGTCGTGGGAGAATTTCGACATGGCCACCCACTTGGAACCTGAAGTATTGTTTTGAGAGCAGTTGTCTATTGCCAACAGTTGCTAATTGGAGAGTAGTAAGGTAGGAAGGACGCCAAGTGAACTCCACAAAAATTAACAGGAGAGGGGCAACACCAGGGTTGCAAAGCGGTAGACTGCCTTCAGCGATATATCTTAGGCTTTAGCAGGCAACAGAAATTGAAGTTGCAAGAGGCAAATCAGTGATCGCGTCATCTGCTCCGCAGATCAAGTGAGTGCAGACAAAACGTGCCACACTTTGCAAATTTAAATCACAGGAGATGCAGGAAGATTGTACGGAAGGCCAAGTTCTTTAAGACTCCAGTAGCATAGTTGTCCAAAATTTTTGGGGTCTGTATGTACAATTACAGTGACAAGGTAAGAACAAATTCCGGCATGTCCCTCTTATTAGATTCTCTATATCCAATGTGACCCGATACCAGACCAACATCATTGCCGACTCGTTTTCTTGGGTCTCATTTGATTGTAAAAAAATCGCGAGCGGCGACGTAGAAGTCATAACGCCATTCCTTCTGGACCGTAACACGGACCTCTTCGGTTATCTTTATTCCCGTCAGTGGCAAGCCTGCTTCCCTGGGGAGGTACTTTGACTTGGAGGTAACTTGAGATTGGTACATGTTCGTGAGGTCGACGCTGTCGACGGGGCGATCGAAGACGGAAACGGGTGGCGTCGTCGTGTAAAATCTCTTGAAGACGGGTTTGACGGTAGGAAGGCATGAGGCAATGAAGACGAGCCATACTTCGACACTATACGTTTATAATGATTAGGATATTGTGATGGGCATCTGCGGGTGGGGAATACTTACACGAACCACAATCCCAAAAGTCCAAGCCCATCTTCCGAGACGTTAGCTACTTAAGGAAATGGTCGAGAGCTACGGAAGAAATACTTACAGGTACGATCCGAGGCTTCAGTGATCATATAGATGTAATAGACCTTTACTGCACATGTAACCGCAGCGCTTTGAGAAATTAGAGAGATGACCACGACCGTCCAGGATTAGAAACTCACAATATACCCATGGAAAATAAGATGATTAGACCGACTTTGACAACAATCCGCATGTTAAGCTTACGGAATAAAAGTGCCGGATATATTGCAAGCGCAATATCCACTACAGTCTCGAAGCCTAGACTCCTATCAGTGAAATTGTTCTCTAAGATTACGGGGAGATAAGGTGCATACTGCCCCAAAAGTAAGCATAGTTTTGGTACCGCATCCGACCAGGACATGTTCCAGGTATCCGATTATCCCAAGACTTGGCAGCGGGGATGCATTGGGTCCAAAGCAATGGAATCATCAACAATGTAAGGAAAACATGGGTAATGCCCAAACCATACATGCTCCATTTGCGATGAGGTACTTGTTTCGCAGTCTGTCCCGCAATGATAAGCAGGTAGCAGATGATAGCGAGTTTTCCGAAAAGTATGCTTAGGAGACAGCAGAGGCTGACCATCCCTACAAATAAACCGTGATCAGCATTACATTTTTGTGTAATGTTTGAGAAGGAGAATATGGGTGGTGCCAAGATGGTAGTTGCCAAATAACAGACACCGAGCACGCAAAAAGGCTTCCCTACATCTGTAAAAAATGGCCTTCTCAGCAAGGTCACCGTCGGGATCCATAGCCATCAAAATATCCTGGTGAGTACCAAGCCCATAGTAAACCGATTTACTCATCATTATCGACATGGCAAGAGCCGTAATCTGGAAAGAGCTATTAGAAAACTTGTAAGTTCCAGGGGAATACCGGGCTCACAAAGGTCGGAATCGCAAACCAGAAGTCGAATGTCCATCTTTTGTTTATGTAGGCATTCACATAAATTCGTAGCACGAACATAATGACGCCTAGGAGACATCCCGCCCAGGTAAGTATCAAGAGATTTCGCCCCAGGGGATGGATCGTGGGGATTTGCTCGTGTGTAATCATTTTGCTGGTGTTGTTCGGTTGGGAAACTTGTTCAAGGGACGACGAGATGCTGGTAGGAACCTTTGTTTCCAAGCTAGTAGTTTGAATCCGGAGGCGGATGATCCTTGGCTTGAACCTGTGCTCCACTGACATTGAATATTGAATTGTTCAAGCATATGCAACGGCCACAACATTACCCGAATTTCAACACTTAGATAAATACAACTGCAAATAATCTCGTTCATTCAACGTTAGTCGTTCATTCAATGGATCATTACATTGACGGCTCACATACTCAGCTAGCATTCACACTTACTCGAACGTCGGTACAGATATAGCAGATTCAACTATAAAGCGGTTGGGCCACCAGAGAATCAATACCCACCATGACAAAATTTGTTCTACGGCAAAAGAACAGCATCTCGTTCGCCAATAATATGGGAGGTACATTGAAATTCAGAACGCGATGTAGCAGGGCGGACTCCCCATCAATACGCAGCGGGAGGAACTCTGAACGTCTCCTTCTCTTCCAACCCATCGGCAACTTCAACACCCTAATATACTGGAACAGAAGCGCCTCGACTATCGTCCAAAACAAAGGAAGCAAAATACAAGCAACAGACACGCAACAGTGAATATCTCCATTTCGCAAAGCCAGCAACGCGCAAAGCGATATTGCTCTAAAGTTTTCACCGGCACTCGCTTCCACCCTCGCACATCTAGAGTAGTTTCCAAAACAAAACACCTCGTTGTTTCAACGCGAAGTTCCCGTGTGAAGAGGTATGAAAGGTAGCGGGGTTGGGTTCAAGGTGGTGAGAGTAGTCGAGATGGGTGAAGGGACGTCGAGGTCTCTGCTCGCTTGCAACTACAGCTGTATTCTCCGAAGATCAAGGAGATGTCTCACCACTTCCTAGAAGCAAGCTGACCAATATGCTGCAGAAAGGAGATAGCAACCTAAGCACGCTGAGCTAGAATCGGACGACAGCACAAGTAGTACGGGGTTGGGAGATGATGCTTCCCAATCGATAACGGCAAGACGCCCGTACAGATCTGAACTTGCCCAGGAACGTAGGCAGCATCCGCAAGTATCCCTTCTTCCATAACCAACTTACTGTACTGGTCTTACTGAGAATATGACAGACGCGCTGGCATCGGCCAAGATCCCAAGCATGACAACTTACGGATCGTCGACGAACTATCGATGCGACCTGTTTGAACTTCGAACCTGCAAGCTCACCCACAAGGAAGACGGTCGACTGAAACGGAGCTGGATACCGATTGGGGACAACATTAGATGGTTCTGGTAAAGAGTCCCTCTCGGAGGAAATGCCCAACCACTGAAAGTGCACCCTCGTCCTCAAATGGGAAAACACTCATAAGGTTCTTTCGCATCGCGTTGTCTTGGGAGTTTTAAACATTCGGGAATCTAGATCCTTGCCCAAGAGGGGAGTTCCATTCTTGTGGCCCACACGACTCACGAGCAACTTGCCCCTCGGGTGAGAAGAAAAGGGCTACTAGGCTCGGAAGTCACTTCCAAAAATCAAGCTCTTTTCTAAATCAGCTTGATCCAGAGTCGAAATTTTGGGCCAGTATTTGAAGATGCAAATGTCCGTGTACTATTTTGAGTTGGGGAAGTCCCCTAGAACGCCTCTCAAAGCATAGCCTGATGTTTCCAAGCGACTGCGGTAACGCCACGAACACTGGCAAGGACCAGGTCGTATTGACGCAACCACTTCCCTTGCAAGGAGGAACGGGAGTACCCCCACGAGGTCCCCAGAAACTTAGTTTTGGATGATGTCTGCAAGCTGATGATTCATGGAATATCTTTCCGAACGGGTGTGGCGGCGTGTCTCGAACTGCTTTCTATAATTTCTTATTATCCGTTGCCTTCTCCACCTCAGTGCCCATGCGTAAGCCATAAAAATAAATAAAAAACAAGCGTTCAAACCTTCAAAATTGGCAGAAGAAAATTATATTTCAGGGATACTTGATACCTTGCTGCTTTGCTTAACCGCGGAGCTGTTGTCGTGTCGTTGCCTCTCCAGTATGTCTCCTTCTGACCGAAACAAGCACGACGAAATGTTATTTCATGCACAATCCATCGTGTTCGCATTGCGGGTCCTCCCTTCAGCTATGCTAGGATGTGGCTTCTGCTGCAAGTTTACGAGCCATATTGTGAGAGCACTGAGAGGTGGTCAGGGGTCAAAGCGGGCCCAAGAGGAAGATAGACTTCTGAATACAGTTTGTTGGCAGGCGAATCGTCATATTGAAGTCTTATAGACAGGGGTTGTCAACTGCCGCTTATCGATAGGCTGGTCTGGAAACATGAAACACGACTGCAACCCGGGCACCAAAGGGCGGGCGCCAAAAGGATCATTAGCTTAGAAGGTTACGCGTTTCCTGGGAATCTGAAAGCCGATGAGATGCGCCGGCCGCGCTGGAGAGGCACCCGTGCTCGTAAACGCGCATAAGAGCATGAGTCAGGTGAGCTTGTGCGTCTGTCCAGGTGCGTCTCTCGGGCTTACGACGGGCAAAAGCGCTTCAAGAACACGAGCCAGAGTTGGGCAGCAGCCGAGGATCTTTTGGGCACAAGTGGCTATCCGCTCAGAAGCTGGCAGATGATTTCTCTTCAGCTCCTCATTGCCTTTTAAAGGTCACAGGATCGTATCTCGTGACGGTCGCTGGCCCGCGGCTGGTGTTCAAGTGGTTGCGATTTGTCTCCGAGGCCGAAGTGCTGGGCCTTGCCGCATGTATTCCTTGTTTCTGATCCCGAGTACTCATGTGGTCGTGGATCCGATGTTGGCCTCTCTATTCAGACTTCACATGCCGTTTCCCAGAGGCTGACAGCGCTTGAAAAACAGGAAGGTGGCGCGGTATTCTAGATCTGCGCTAGAACGATCGTTGAAGATCTTCCGTCACATTATTGAACTTCTTCTCCAAACAGGAACTGCCGCTGAGGAAGTATTCAGGCAAATGCAACAGTTATAGTAGTTGCATCATGATATCTAAAGGCCGAGAGCAAGATTGGTCTGATCATATACTAATTCATATGCTATGCGTTACTATAGAAAATTGCTCGTTCGGATGATCGCGGACTGCCCGAGGATCTAAATATAGGTAGGGTACTACTCGCCCCACAGCGAAAGCCACACTTCGCGTGCTGGATGACTAAATTGTGGCTTCGCCGAAGACTGCCCTGTCCGCCAGGTTTAACTTTGACAACTCACACCTTTGCCACTACGCGACTGCGCATCGCCACAGCACTGACGCGCTGCAATACTTCGTAACAGCAATGATGTCCGAGACATACGAACTACGTCCCAGTTGTGCGCGCAGTCTTCACGATTATTCTCATGGGTACCGGCCTGCCGTGAACCGTTTCTTTGATCAAGTCCCACCCACGGAGTTGGAGGTTGGGGGGCTAGTCTCGATGGCTGGCGACCCTCTATCCAATGGTCTTCCAGAAGTCCCCTGCCATTGCAAGCTCAACATTCGTCAAAATCAACGTCAACGAATGAGGAATTCAGGATGCCCTTTCTTCTCACCTGACTTTATACTAACTAGACTTCCAACAAGGATGAGATGATTCCAGTCCTCGTCCCAAGCGTTCTACAGGTCAGTACGGCTTCTCACTACTCTCAACGTTCAGGGACAGCCGGAAATACCTTCGAGACTTGCGGCACGAACTTCACAAAGAAGAGAGTGAGGCCTCGAAGAGCGTCCCGGTTGGTCTTACCCCAGATCGCAATCAGGAGAGACCCGAAGCTATTCATGCAGGAGACTCCGGTTCTGGCACTGAGGGTCCAACATGAGGTCCAATCTTGCGCTGCGCGAGAACTCAAGGTCGACGATACTGCAACACAGGAAAGACTCGGGGCCATGCATAAGCTGGCGGCTTCGATGACAGGTCCGCGAAGGGAATACGATCATCAGATGCAGCAGATGTAAAATGTTTCACATCTTTCGACATGTGCTGCAGAGCAGTGCACTGCTTCTGCGGTGCGCATGCAAGTCATCGTCGCCGACAGCATCCATCCCATCGATATAGCAGGGAGGCGTATCCGGCCTCGGCTGCTACGAAACTATGTTGCCTTTACTAACACCGTGCCCCAGCGGCATCGCAATCGAGGTGAGGGATCTTCAGCCCTAGCCACTCTTATTCTTGCCTCATCAATAATTGAGAAATTTGAGAAGCAAGTTTCAAAGGCCCGTTTCTGGAACTCCTACTGGAGAGAGGCTCACCTGTAATTTCGAGGATTACCAAACGCGGCTGATGGCGCTCGAAACAATCTCCAGGACATGCGAATGAACTTTGCACGGCGAATTCTGACATAACCCAGGACCCTGTAGCCGGCAGAAGCGCGACCGTACTTGGTCTTGGGGCCGCCGGTGTTGCCTCGATGCATGAATCGAGCTACTTCGAAGTAGGAAGTGGAAGAAGTGCAAGTGGAGGCAAGTGGAAGAAAGTGGGCAGGCCCTCCTGCAGGCCTCAGCTGCGTTTGTGCTCCGCGCTGGGCAGTACAGTATTTTTTTCCCCTCCTAGCAGGTATTTTCCTGCGGTGGCCTGGTGCTGGGTTGTGGGTTGCGTCTGCGTCTGCCAGGGCTTGTTAGGAGGATATGCACGTCGGTGCACCGCCTCGCCCCAGCGATGGCCACCGCTACCAGAACCGAGCTTTCCTCGCTCCAGCGCGCTGCACGCCGACGCACCACTGAGGTCCGCCCATAGCCCTTGGGCGGATCAGCTGCCAGCCTGCTATATCTCCCCCGCCATCGCCGCAGCGGAGTTTTCTTACTTCCCTTTTCTTCACGATCATTGATCGGCGCAAAATAATTCCCTTATTTTGGGACGACAATATCGACTATTCGTTTTATTATTTACATTCTCATTTGTGTTTCCCCGCTTTGTCACTCTCGCTCTCGAATCTAACGTCAGCCTCGAACCTTTTGTCGCATATACGTACTTAGTCGCTCGATACCCCCCCTTAGTACCTGTCATACTTTTCCAATATCCTCGATGCCTCCTCAACTACTCCCAGCCTCGGCGGCGGCCTTTGCCCCAAGAGCAACCTCTGTCAATGTCGTGTTGAGCTCAAAAGTGGAACCGTGGTTGACGCAGACGCTGAAGCGCATAAATCGCATCAAGCGCCCTCTCAATAGCGTACCTCAACACCAGAGATGTTTAACGGAAACGTTATCATCCTCCACCGCGATATGGACCCTCACCTCCCTCATGTTGCCAAAGGCCCCCGACTCAGAGCTGCGCAAGGATGAGAACCCTCTCATCGAAGCTCTCTTCAACTATCAACTCATCCATATCGAGGCTTATATAGTACATGTGGATATGGTATTAAGAAATGAGGTCGCTTTCAAGCTCACGCCCGACTCGATAGAATCTCTCATCGAGTACCACAAGGATATACATTGTGTAGATATTGCCGCCAACACCTACAACTGGTCGGAAAAGGAACTGCAAGTCAAGAAGTTACATGAGGAATTCATCCAGTCCATCAACAAGTTTGTTTACCGGACTCATGTTTCCGCCCTGGAAGGATTAGAAGAAGACGGAGCTGGAGAGTTACTATGTGGGAAAAGTGATGAAGTCAAGAGCAACATCATGGGTCTATTCCTCCCCTTGTTACCTCCCCCACCTAGGATCGTTGATGTTGTCCGGCCCCCTCCGTTGCTCCCCAGCTCCCCAGCAGGTGCAAGCTGGTGGTCTCAACCCACTGTACCGACCTCTGTACCAGCGCCAGTAGACTCGTGGAGAGTACTTCCCTCGAGTCCAAGTACCACATCGTCGTCGGCCGATAACAACACATTGTGGGCCAGCATGTCACTGGATCAAATACAACTCCCCTCTCCAACGCCATCATTCAGCCAGCCATACTCGACCGCGGGGCTCTACTTCAGTTCGCCCCAAGTCAGCGCGCCGATCCCAGCTCTCCCATTACCCAGCATGTTAGCGCAGCAGCAATGCGGTGTTAGCGTTGGCTATGGGGGATTTGGCTGGGACAGCCGATACCAAGAGTATGCGACAACGATGTGACAACCAAGGCCCAGTACTTTCACCAACTACTCTACTACCCAGCACACCGGGTACTAGCACGGGCAACCACGACCATCACGGCTCCACTTCCACAATTTCCACAAAAAACTCCGTTTTGAAAAGCAGCATCGGACGTACTTCAGCGGCATTTGATACCTAATCCAGCAAAGGGGCATTCGGGACCGGCGTTCAGCATTCATCAACTCATCAGCGATTGAGCGACATTTTTCGGGAAAACACTTAACACCACTTATCGAATATTTCCTTTTCATCACCTCAAGTACATAATTTTTGTGGATACCAGGTCTTTCCCTTTGTCATCTGATCTGAACTTTTTAGCGCAGCGAGTTATTGTCTTTATGGGTCGGGCCTTTTCATATTTTATTCGTTTGAATGTGGATCATGATCACGACGCAACACAGCCGCTAGCTCGGTGTTTTCCTTTTCTTTCGAAGCATATGGCAGGACCGGGCGGGTATTTGTGAGCATTTTCAGGCCTCAACAAAGTTTTCTTTTCGCGTTTAAAGAAAGTACCTAAGAAAGGGGAACACGCAGCAATGCAGGACTTCGGCGCGCGGGATACACTTGTTTTTTGGTTTCATTTTCGAACCGACCAGCTTCATCATTCGATCTTTGTCCGGAATTCTTTCGTTTGTCGTCTGCGGTTTTGGAGGGGCACATATACCATTTGGAGGAGCGGTTTCATGATTGTCTGCTACAGAACCATGTCTACAATCTCTCTTACTCTACGGTCGATAGAAGGCTTGATGTCTCTTTCGTTTACTGGGTTTAAGGAATGGGATTTGGGCATTGGGAACAGGAATCATGATTGGAATGATGAGACGGATATGGATATGGCCACAAAACCGGGCTGGGATCAATTTGGACGCATTGATTGTGGATCATTGGTTTTCAGTAGAGCACGCTTGCGTGCTGACGACTTCGATTGGGACTTGGAGAGATGATGGGAGGACGGAAGACAAGACGGTACAAGACCGCTTCGCTGCGCGAGGACGGTATAATTGTTATTAGTCGACCTGCCTGATTCTTCGACTTCTACCTCACCAGCTCACCTCACATCCGGAGCTTCGAATCGGCAATCGGTACTTCCTGCGAGTCGGGAATTCGATCTGTATTTGGAAGGAAGGATTTGGGATGACATTGGGAAGGAACAGGATGGAGAAGGAAAGGGCTGTAGCTCATCTCACTATATTCTCGCACAACAACACTGCAAAACAAACCTCTCGTCTTTCCTAATAAGATAGATAAGTTCGTGTGGCGTGGTGGATTTGTGCGAGAGCGCTTGAATGCTGCTGCGCAGAAGAAGGCATGAGATGCTGGGTTCGCCGTGGTTGCAGTCGTCTCTTCTCGGCACAGGATTGCCAAGGGAGCGATTAATACACTTTACTCCTTAGTAGTTAACAGTAATGATCAGTCATCACAAAATCACCTCTCGTCTATTTGCTATGTTTCTTGTGATATACGTACAATGTGGTATGGTGTGGGAGGGGGAGGGGTTACAGGGATAACTGCTGCGAAGCATTGGCAGAGAACCACAAAGGGGGACCGGGCATGTGGGGCTCGATAGGAATTAGGGGGGCTGGCCCGTTGTAAGCACTGTGTCTTCCATCAGATCAGTTCAGCTGCGGGGTGAGCGATAAAGGGGTACGTGAACGTGACGACGTCCGTCAGCTCGGTATCCTTCCAGTAAGCTTTCCTCATCCTCCCTTATGCATAAGCTTTCACATTTACCCCTCAGCGTTTCGTTTCCTGCACTCATATTCCTTTTCCCACTACTCTGACGTCCCATCTAGTTTCTAACGCACAGAAAGCTCTTTCCCCCTCTAAGGTCGTGCTATTCTTTGGGCGCCTTCCAGCAATGGTGCTCCATTAACTCGGCACGAAATCACGCTGCGAGCATATCTGCTCTTCCCGATGCTCGAATGTAACATGCAACTTCCTCCACCAATATCCTGTTATCACGAGGATTGAGTACTGTGGCTATCCACCGAAGCTGGCAAGTCGCTTATGAAGTCACAGCGCGCTGACCGCTATGACTTTGGCGATCACTCGCTGGATTTTCAGCGCCTTCATCCCTAGATCTCACTATCATTCTAGGCCTTCTCCTCCATGCCCTTGTGCTTGACCAAACTCTTAGCAACCAACCAAACCCCTTTCTGTAGGCGAGTTTCTGATATCATGGGCAACAGATTTCCCTGTTTTTGTTGCTGCCGCAAGCCTTATTATACTCAAGCTCCTCTAAGTGGTTTTAATTCTTGACATAATGGAGAAGTGGCTTCTCTTGTCAGGGTAAAGGTTCAGATCAAGGTCTAAAGCTATATTGAAAAGACGAAGGCAGGAAGCGTAGAACTTTAAGATCTACGCGTCTAGTATATACATATTGCGACTGCTTGCCCGTCGTCTCGAATCATCCTTTTGGTGCAGGAAAGAGGTTATTCACATTTCTCCACGTCAAATCATGACTTCTCTCCCATTCCCTGTATTGTTATTACAGGAAATCTAGGGTGTCCTCGCGGGAAGGCCAGGAGCTGTCGATGTCGTCTGTATAAGCGGACAATCAAACTGGCAGAACCACTCAAACGTCCCCTTG